>Ga0075158_10000428_pt1 | contig 34638 bp, 35 predicted proteins | sample JI91814BDNA_FD_70968 | JGI IMG/M metagenome (GOLD analysis project Ga0075158, IMG submission 70968) | Wastewater effluent complex algal communities from Wisconsin, to seasonally profile nutrient transformation and Carbon sequestration -... | ecosystem: Engineered > WWTP > Effluent > Algae... | reverse complement strand
CCATCGGTGGAACTAAGATACAAAAATGCAGCGACGAAACTAATTCTGCGCTTAGCGCTCCGCTAAATCGTCGCTGCACACACAAATCCTGCCTCTCACGCTGGCGCTTAGCCGTTGTTAGCGGTAGTGCCTTTCGAGGTGTCTTTTCGAAAAGTATTTCAATGACTGATGAGGAGCTTTTTTGTCTGTATGCGCGTTCCCTGTATTAGCTGAAGTGTATATAAACCATTCGGCAATTCACCTAAGTCAAGTTCCATTGTCTCCCCAGAGTAGTTTTGTTTCAGCACTATTATTCCTATTGCATTAGTTATTGTAATTTGTCCAGATTCATTTCTCGAGGCGGCAAGCCAACAAATTGTTGAGCTGGGATTTGGCATCAAAGTAATTGTAATCGAGTTTTCGTTGGAAAGATTATCAATACCTGTTGCAATTGCCGAAACAAATTGAGTAAAAGGAAAATAATCTCTAGGACCGGTTTCCTGCTTGTTTTCTGAATACAGCAAAGGATGTGAAATCTTTTCGGAATAATAGTAGTTGATATTATTTGTTATGACATTTGATTCAGGTATTCCGTTCTTCGTTTGCGACTCTACGATTTGTCCTGAAATCCTTAGAACGTCCTTATAAGTGCCGGTCGGAAGCATTAGCGTGCCGGTCCCAACGCCGTCCAATTTCTTTGTTGTCGTAGTTTTTATTGTATCTGCGCCACTCAAATATGTTGTAATGATTGTTTCTGTGTGACTGCTTCCATAAGAAAATGGCAAGGGCAAAAGGATTGATTGTCCGCTCACTGTGGTATTATTTGCAGCAGCTATTTTTATCCCATTGTTTCCCGTGTTCAAAAACAGGTTATTGCCATATTCTGATCTCACAACGTTTGCTTGGGGAAACAAACTTGATGAGGAGATGGTAATCGGGTCTACATATGAAATCATTGAAACACCCGTGCTTACAGCCTGTACTTGTGTGAAATTCCACAACTGATTTAGTCCGCTTGAATGGGCTACCGGCGAACTAGTCTTAGTGCTGAATACTTCTCCAACCGCTGGACAGTTATATTGACAAGTCAACGTCTGGGAATTCAGTCGTATACAAGTCGAGATAAGAACTGACACATAAAATATTTGGACAATCTTATTCATAATGGCAAATTTATCAAAGAGATCTTCCATCAAGAAATTTATTTGCAACCGGTCTAACTGACCTGCTAAATTGCTATTGGTCATTTTTTGATGGCTAACGGCATTACCGCTAACGTTTTGCAAGCAGAAGCCGTGCCTGTCGTCCGTTAGTTAAATTTACGAAAGTCCAACGAGATTTTAAAATACGAAGAACACAGGCATGGCTTTTGATTGCTGTTAGCAGCTGTAACTTCACTTGAGCAACAGTCTCCAACCAAAGTCGATACTTAATAAATGTTCGTATTGAAACTTATTCACCAATTTAGGCCGAAAGAATGTCGGTCGATACGTCACACCGAAATAGAACGCCTTTGAATTCCATGGCTTAAATCGGATATCCAATAGAAATCCGGAAATAGTGTATTTCTCAATTATAGATGTCGGCACCCTCTTATCAGTCGTATCGCGTGAACCGCGGAATTGGTAATTCCACGTGTTTTGACCAAAACATACGCCATATCCTAGAGTCATAATTCCAAATGTGTGACTATTCGTAATTCCAAGGTATTGTGTCCTTAGAAACCAAAATTCACCCGACACATAACGCACAGGAGCTGGAAAGGGAACAGGAAAGTCCAGAACACTGCGACCGAAAACGTTTAGGTCTACCCGTTTGTCGATGCGTATATTTATACCGAGACCAATGCCTATAAATCCGTTCTTCAAGGTTGAGGGTCGGAGATCTGGTCTGAAGTTAAAACCGTTTGCCCAAGGAAATTGCAAATCTAGTCCGACTTTTGTTCGTTTCGCCAGGTTATTTGAGTCAGTGTCTATGAGTTGAATGAAATGATGCGAACGACCATAGAAGTCTATTCTTAGAAAACAAAAAACAATCACTAGAAGCCAAATAGTCGTCGTCTTTGTCATGTTATTGCTGCTAACGTTTTGCGACTAATGGCCGTTGGGCTTTTGGAACACTCAACTTTCTTAACCGACAAAAGGTTATTTAAAGATACCAATGTTTATTAGCCGCCGCAAATAAAAATTCGCGAAGCGACCTTGTTAATAGCGCGCGGCGATGACCCGATTCCGCCCAATGGCCATTAGTTGCTGTTACCACCAGTAGGGGCGCACCCAGATAAAGTTGCTGGTTACGTGTCCACCGATAAATGCTTTGTTGGAGGTAATTTTTAATATTGGATAACTATAAAAATTTAAATTGTTACTCATTTCTTTATCAACACCACATCTTTGGCTACCGTTTTAAATTCTGTAAAAACCAAAGGGTCATGTCCCGGAATAAGAAAATATGTATCACCCTGTAGTCGTTTCAGTTTTCTTAAGTTACTGATATATGCTTTTTGATCGCTGGTTGCTGGGCTGGATAACAGCTTGTTTATGTTGCGGTAATACTTGCAATTGTCTGAGACAATGAATACGGTCTGTTTTTTTTCGTTATTGGCCATCACATATTGTGATCCAGCCGTGTGTTTTGATCCTGAGATAAACACTGTTACAGCGGGAAGGATTACCTGATCAGGCAGACCCTTTAAAAGCGTGATGCTACCTTTCGCTTTTCTGTCGAGTACTTTTTGAATATCTTTTTTATTAAAACCGATGGCTTCTGGATCCTTCCTTTTTTTCACAAAGTCATTATAGTCTTCTTCCTGCATCCATACCATAGCCTGTGGATAAAGATCAATTCCTCCAATATGATCCCAGTGGGGATGAGTAATAATAATATCAGTGACCTCCTCAGGTTTAACATTCACGCCTGCCAATAATTTCTCGGGTGAAGTAAATGTAATTTCTTTTGGATCAACTCCTGCATCATCAGTAAAACCGGCATCTACTAAAATAATCTTACCATTATCATGGCCTTTTAGTAACCAATACATATAGAATACTTTTGTACTATCACCCGTATTGTCTCCAACTGCCTCATCTTCCATTCGAACGTAATTAATACGTTCACCAAACTTTAGTGCGTAAATGTCGTAAGTGTTTTTACTAGGTGCATTTTGAGCAGTGAAAAAAATTGGCAGAAGTGCGCTGCAAATAATGAAAAATAATTTTGTCATGTATTAAAGGTATAAATTATTTATTGAATTAACTGGGAAGATATCGTTTGTCGAAGCGAAATATTTTGTCCACCATGAAGTTGTCAATGAAGTTAGTCGGCCCTATTGGTGGTAACGGATTCGGGGCTTGCTCCGGCCGCGTCTCCAAATGCCGCCAGTTTTTAAATGTCCCGATGTCCACTGTGAAGTTAAATAAAATACGCAAACGCGCCACAATGTCCCTGAGCGAAGCGCGCCTTAATTTTTACAGCGTTTGCATGCTGAGAAGCTGCCTCTCGTCCGGCTGGCGCTATGGCCCCGTGTTAGGCGTAGGTTCGTCCGTCTCTATTTAGAAAATAGGTATCCGATTTCAGGTCTGTCTGACCGGTATTTAACAACAAGATTTTGAAAGTTTTTTGGGACACTGTCCTCATGTACATATTTCTGAATTCTACGAAAACTTTTTCCGTCAACAGTGTACTTAAATTCAAGTTCCGTGTCGTCTACGAAAATACTGGCGACTTTAGAAGGGTTGATTTCAATAAATTTAAACGTAACAGTGTCTAGGTAGGGTTTATCCATATGAACGATAATTCTTGATGGATCTTTTTTGGATACCGTTATTTCATATTGTTCCCCTTCAACCAAGTCGCTATATGGGATTGATCTGGTATAAACATAATTTTCTGCCTTGTAGTCATAGCTAATTTCGATTGTTTTAAGTCCGTGATTCGACAAAGTACCGATTGCCTTCTCACCAAAACTTTCAATTTCTTTCTCTTCGTCCGCAGGAAGTTTAAAAGAAAGATACAACACAGTGGTTACGATGCTGCCCAGAAGTAATAATTTTAGTCTTTTGTCCATACAGTCTGTCCGCCGGGGAACTTACGCCTAACTAACTTATAGCATACACGCAAATTCCCATTTCTAATTAATTGTAGTCAATTACAAGCGTTTGTTAGCGCTTTGTAGCATAAATATAATAATTTGCACCTGTGTTTAAGCTCAGGCTAAACATTTTGTTTGAAATCTAGGGGAAGCCGCCCTTTTTGGATTAAAAAAGGAGGGGTTCGGTTTTATCGACCGGTTTAGGGCGCTCATTTAATGCCACTTGTTTTTACAATTGGATGAGCCGGTAAAATTTAGAAATAATAGTTACTTTAATTCCGTTTACCCGTTTGCGTGCAAAAGATTTGGCTTTGTGGGTTGGCTGGCACTTTTTCTGGTTTTGCGAAGCCTTGGCTTTTTCGTCCTCCTTTTCTGTACGTTTATTGTCGGGTCGTTGGTCGTAATACGCTTGCCTGTAACGTTTTGCGACTAATGGCCGTTGGGCTTTTGGAACATTCAACTTTCTTAATCGACAAAAGGTTATTTAAAGATACCCAAGTTTTTTAGCCGCCGCAAATTAAAATTCGCGAAGCGACTTTGTTAATAGCGCGCGGCGATGACCCGAATCCGTCCAATGGCCATTAGTTGCTGTTACCAGTTGTGGCGGGCACACAGGTGCGTATTATTTTATTGTCCTTTGAGGCAATTTACTTTTTACTAGGGATAATAAAGATTCAAAAGTGTCTGCTGGCATTTCATGTTTAGAGAAGAAGAATGAGTTCTCAACGTTTTCACCTACTGAAATAATTAGATAGTCTTTATAGATAACGAAATGTTTGAATACCGTCCATTTGAGGTTCATGGTCTTTTCGTTGTCTGAATAATCAATGCCCTCATTACTTATTTCGTATTTACCCAAGAGCTTTAAGTCTTCATATTTTTTAGCGAGGTCTTGTATTTTTGTCTTGAATTTATTTTTTGATGAAACTAATACATGAAGAAGAAAAAGAGTTATGAAGGCGAAAATGAGAGTAATGATTATAAAAGGATTGAATTTACCTTCAGAGAAATACAACAATACTGATATAATTAAAAAAAGTGTCGTTGTGATTGTCGAACCAATTGTTTGTCTTGTCAATGGTGCGTAAACAAGTTTGAGTCGGATCATGTTCTCCGTCAGAAATTCGTCTCTGTTAAAAGGACTGTCTATTTTTATGATGTCCATGATTTATTTTGTCGTCAGGTTGTCGGTCCCGCCATTACTGGTAACGATTTGCATGTGTTGCGCTGGCTGCGATACCGAAGCACTGAACTGCAAACCTATTACAAAATTAAAAGAAAATATCGAACTTTCAAATTTACACTGAACCAGCAGTTAGCGCAAACATGCTGTTAGCAGCTGTGGTTCGTCCGCTTGTCATCTACTTGTTTCGATAAATTGAACTCTAAAGGTGTCGCTTTTAAATATTTTTGTCGTTAAAGTTACTGCTTCAGAGTCATGATAAATTCCTATTGTCTTTTGGTTACTCATAAAACAAAGTGTCACTTTTTTATCCGGTATAAAGATGTACTCCATATTGCCACTCATATTGTCCTGTGCCATTTCACATTCAGGGTATATTTCTTTTATTTGCTTAATTGTCATTCCCGGTCTTAAGCCGTTGTCCGTATGAAACTCATTAGAAATGGCAAATAAACTGTTTACCTTCTTCTCAGAGCTTGTCCAAACGAACATTAGCGGCTTGTTATTCTTTGCGATAACTAATTCTCTCTCCTCACCATCAAGTCCAAAATAGTAAATAGGTGTGTCCTGAAATTGATAACCTGAATATGCCTTTTTGAGGTCTGCCAAATCCATGTTTACATAAGCTTTATCAATAGTTTTTTCGCTGATTATATTATCTCTTAAGGTCGGAATATTAGCTTTCGGTTTACTTTTGTCTTCTCGCTGTACTGAGCTTGATTCTTTTTGTCCGCATGAGAACAAGAGTAAAACTGTCGTTGTAATTAATATTGAATGTAAAGTTTTCATGTCATTGTACCATAGCTGCTAACGTTTTATGTATTTGACGTTGTGGGTTTAAGATTAGTAAATTGTCCCACGACACCAAACGTTATTTGGAAGATAAAACTAAAAATTTAAACCAAGCCCCACAATGGCACATACATTTTGTTGTGGGTAGTTTTTCTTTCACGCTCTTTCAATATCTAACCTGTCAATTGTCCAGTAAATGTATTCGCCTATAACCTTCTCGTCATTCGTCCAGTCCCCTAAGTCAAGTTGAAAGTCGCCAAAGTCCGCAATGACTGGCTTCACTGATTGAATTGTCCCGTAACAATAATAAGTCCCATGCTTAGTCTGTGATTTCTCAATCTTTGTTTCTCGTCCTTTGTTCTCTCCAAAGATTGTTTCCCATTTAAGAGGATATTCTAACTGAGTCAACGTCACACTCAATTCCTCACCAAGTAAGAAAATGTCTCCCCAAAAGAAAGCGTCATACTGTCGCCCGTTAATTTCAAACGTCACTGTTCCTTCGAATTCGTCCGTCTTGCTAACATTTATAACTTTAATCTTCTGCTTCATTGTCCAAGAAAAATTACCCACAACGTTCTGCGGCTAGGCATCCGTTTTTTGCTAAGTCCAAGTTATGCATTTGACCGTTACTGCGCAAAAAAATGGTGCTTAGCCGCTGTTAGGTGCTGTGCTTTTGTCCATTGTGTCAAGTCGATTTATTTTCTTGCTCTTTTGTCGTCAGAAATATTAATAACACCTGAACCGTCCACTAAATATTTACCGTCTTGGTCAACAACTTTTAGAGTTAGAATAAAGTCTGCCCAGTCTTTACCTTTAACTGTCAGAATGCCCGAAGCAGTGTCCGCAGAAGCTACTACGAAACCTTTGTCAGGAAAATCTTGCGCGTCAAAGATTGGGTCAAAACCTAAACCTAACTCGGGATCGTCCTTGCGAGCTTTGTTAATTAGGTCGTAATATGTCTTTTTAAAATTGTCGGTCAGCAAAGGATGATTTCTAACCCAATTCGTGTCATTTGTTTGTGCAGTAGTCGAATTACAAAAGTCAACGTAGTCATTAATGAAATTTAAAGCTACGTCGAAGTTGGGAGTCGCCACAGTTTTATTGGTACTTGTCGTTGAAGGTGTATTTGTGTCTGTCTGCGTAGAGCAAGAAAGGAAGATAATTGTCGTGAATATTATAATTAATTTTCTCATGGTTGTCGTCGTAGCATTGCACCTAACGGATCGCAAGCAGGTTTCCGGGGCCGCGTCCGTAATGTTATAAATTTACAAATGTCCAGCGATATTTTAAAATTCAAAATGCCGGCCATGGAACTTGCTTGCTGTTAGTGGGTCGTAGCCGCCACACAGTATTTTAGTGTCCGCCAATTTCAATTATTTCAAGTCCGTCATAACTAGCGTTTAATTTATAAATTGAATCATTTACTTGCCAATATTTACTAGTACTAATTGCATAGAAATTATTTGCAACAGTATAAAAAAGTCGAGGAGGAAGTTCATTGAAAACTTCAACCGATTTTAAATAATATTTGTATGGCATGTCATTTGTCATGATGACATGAACACCCTTTAAACTGTCCCCAGATTTTTTTAAGTTGTTTAGATAAGAACGCATTGAGTCAATTGTCTGGTCGTTTGTTGTTGTGTCGGACGTTAACGAAAACGTCTGGTATGCCCGCAATTTATTTAGATAGTCTGGATCCGTGCAGGTCGGAGGAGCATAAGTTGTCACAGTGTAGCCTTTTACTTTATTTTGGTCGGACGTCAAACTTGTTATGTAGTAAGTTACAAGGGATGCTGTCAAAACGAGTCCAATTGTCACGCCGATATATAAATTAATTTTATTCATATTCAGTTGTGTCATCAACGATTTGTCGTTTTGCCCGTCTGCTTTTGTTAATAAGAAGTGCGATTGCTATCAAAGGCGCTAAAGCTGTTATCGTCCAGTAAAAGTATAGTTGCTGGTTTAACTTAGTCTCAAGAATCGTCAGATCATTGTTTTTTTCGAGTCCTACGTAACGCGGCTCGTCAACTTCGTATTTTAAACTTACACTTGTGTCGAGGACAGCTAAAAAACCTAAAGGTCCAAGTCCGAACAGCAAAAGAATGGTAGTTATGAAGAAGAATTTTTTCATTGGTTGTCTGTCCGCGGCTATGCCCACTAACGTTTTGCAAGCAGGCCTAGTGGCGTTTGAAACACAAATGTGTCTGCCTGTAAAAATGTTTATATAAAAGTACAAATGTTTTTTTGCCTTGCAAACTATAAAAAGCGCGAAGCGCACCATAAACGCAAGGCAAGCTTGTACGTCCGCCGCCATTAGGCTTGCTTGCTGTTAGCTGCTGCTGTTTCTATTAATCTCGTCGACAATTTTGGTGATTGTCTCCAACGCAAACTTGTAATCTACTTTAAAGAATTCGCGACCATCGTTAACTCTATGACTTTCAAGTTTAGAGTGTATTAGCTTTTCAGCCAAAGCGCAGTCGGATACTCCCCATTCATTTGCCACTAAAAATTTGTCTACAGAGCCTGTCGTGGCAGATAACTCTTTAGCTCGTGATTTTGAGTCTCGAGTAGTCAATCCTATTTTGAAAACGTCAATTGGATGGGAAGCATTTCTCATCAAATATATCGATCCCGCTGCACCGCCATGGAATTTACTTCTATCTTGATTCAAAATTGTCATAGTAAGAGTTTGCTTCTCTTTTTCGTACCAAGATTGAGTTCTTTCAACCCATGTCCTACCTTGAATTGGGTTGCCGTTTTTGTCTTTTCCTTGTGAACTATAGTCAATTTTCCGCCAGAACCCATCTCGCTCAAGTTTGAAGTCGTTATCTCCGAAATACACAGTGTCTGGTCCGTTTTTTACTTTACGATCTAGGCGCCAAACCGTTTTATTTCGAATAATCATACTGTGAGGAACTAAACGATCTTTTTTGAAAACCGCTTTTCTTTGTTTCTGAGCACCTATTCGTGTTTGATGCTCTTCTTCTGTAAGATTGTCATTATATGTTTCAAAATACAAAGGTAGGTAAAGGCATTTGGCAGCTAATTCAAATATCGGTTCGTAGTGCGGCAGCTTCTTAAGCATTTCGTCATAAGTTTCGGATAGCCCTTCCATCAAAAAGTCACCTTTTACATTAACTAATCCAGATTTGTCGTCTGTAAGTGTTGTGTATGCGATGTCCACATCTTTCTGAATATATCTCGCATCGATCGTGCGTTTATCAAGGTCATATCTACAATAGGCTAATGTCTTCCAGGTATCAGGTCGATCAAAAAGTAGCACCTGTCGGGGCTCGCCCTCGACATGTTCTAGTAGATTTTCCTTTCCGGGTGCAATTTCCCAATTCTTGATATCTTGTTCATCAGATGATAATGGATCAGGCTTTGTCTCGGCTGTAAGCAAGAAAACAACAACTTCATTACCTCTTTTAACTATCGAAATTCCTCCAACTACATACACGCCACCATTTTCAGTTGAGAAAGTTATTTCATCAAGACCGTTTGTAATATTGTAGTTGTAAATTAGATCATCAACTAGTCCTTCTTTCAGACTGTCAGGGTTTTCCTCAAAAGTGGGAGAGGTCACATAGTCAATAAAATCGTATAAGTTGAACAGGTAGTCTTCTTCTTCAAGCATTTCAAACATTGAGATCTCGGGACGGTAGTTGAAGAATGCTTCCATGACATTGAAGGATGATGGCATCGAATCTAAGCCGTCACGCATGTTTCGCCCATTAAATTCCCGAAGAAAGTATCGAATCTCCTGGTCTATCGGTAGACCAGCACCGTTTTCATTCTGCGTCTGAATAATGGCGTTGGCTTTCTCCAGTGATTCTTTCACATATTTCGTAAATTCTGGATTGTCAAGATGTCTTTTTTCGTAGTTCTCAGAGAAGTCTTTGAAAGCCTTGGTTCCTTTAGGAGGAACTGCAAATTTTCCTATGTCCTTTAGTCTATCGTCGTGGTTACCCATTGTATACAGTTGCAGCTAACGGAATCGGGGCTGGCGCCGGCCCGTCCTCAAATGTTGACGACTGTTACAAGCTCCGATGTCCAACGTGAAGTTAAAAATAAACCAAGCATTTGCAAAACTAAAACGGTCCGCGAAGGAGGCAAAATATTTTGCAAATGCATGTACGGTCGTCCGCTGGCGCCTGAGCTGCTGTTAGTGGCTGGCGGTGTCATTTTGGTCGTCATTAATTATTGGAGGTACAAATTTTACCATTTCTTTCAGTGGAGGTGGCGGAGGTCCAAACTTGTCGTAACTTTTATATTTGAACGACGTGTCCGAAGAAATATGTTTTTCAGCGTCTACGAGTTTTAATATTTCAAAAACTAGGGAGTCAAGCGGCTTATAACACGTCCCAGCACAATAAATGGTCGAACTAATTTTGTTGTTCTTAGATTTTAAGATTAAGGTATAACCTCCACCGTCGAGAGCTGGTGAATTTATTATGCTCTCATGCCTTGTTTCTAGCGCTTTTTTTGCAAGCAAGGAAAGTTTATTGAAAGAGCTGTCGGCAAGAGTCCTCTCGTAGTAATTAACTCCTTTTAGATGCTCGTCAATTCGGAATTTCATATTTTTACTCGAGTCAATATATACGGATATTAATTTAGTCCAGCCGTTGCTATACGTAAGGTCAATACACTGAAACGAAGGAGGCGTTTTGCGTCCGCAAGACACAAATAGTATTATTGTTGCTATGAATAGTGTTTTCATTGTCGCGCTTGCCACTAACGTATTGCAGCTAAAACTTGTGCCGCCGTCCGTGCAATTAAATGTAAGGAAGTCCGACCGATATTACAAGCCGAAATGTGCGGTATAAGTTGTAGGTGCTGTTAGTGGCTGGCGCATTAAAAGTCCGCAGTTCCACCAAGAGCAAAATACGCGTCTAAAATGTTTTGAAGTCCTTGCTTCTCTTTTTCACTAATTGTCCTGTCCTTATGATACTGCTTACCAACATGTCTGAGCTTTACATCTTTTGAGTCAATTACACTTTTTACAATTTGATACGTTTTATTGTCAAGCGGAATATCATACCATTCCCAAATTCCTCCAGAGCCGTTGTCTCGTTCAACTTCACCATATTTTGTGTCTATAGTATAAGAACCGTAAGCAGTTTTTATCACGAAACTTTCGATGAATAGCCAGTCGTCGGCAGAATACTGAATTCTGAAACGTAACCAAGGCTTACCGTATTTTTCTTTACCCATATAAAGATGGAAACTCGTATAGTTTGTGTATTCGGGTGTCCCTTTGTCGCGATACCATGTTATGCCTTTTATGTCGTCATAACTTGACCTAAGCTTTTTTGTCACGTTAGCAAGTTTTTCTTTTGCTAACTTTTTTTCCTTTTCGGTTTCTTTTTCTTTGGCGATTCTTTGCTCATTTAAGTGCTTTTCAATAGTCACCATAAGTTTTTCGGCCTCTTTCGCTTGCGAAGTCCCTTCGTGTCTGCTAATAAGTTGCTCGACGGCAGTTTTTGCAGAAGCGAAGTCCTTGCTGTTAATATTTGATTGTGCCTGAGTCAGCAACCGGTCTGCCCCATACTTTAATTCGTCAATTTGTTTCTTTAAAGCTTCGTTTTCAGATTTAAGAGCGTCATATTGGTCTTGGGAGATTCCACAGCTCAGTAGATTTATGAGAAGAAAAATTGTCGAGGTGTATGTTATTACTTTTTTCATAATGTCTGTTTGCGCTTGCCACTAACGGTTTGCAGCTACAAGAAGTTGGCGATTTCGGAGACGAAAACTGTCTGCCACCACTGCACTTGATACGAAGCACAAAGCTTCATTTAACCACTGAACCGCCAATTTCTTGTAGGTGCTGTTAGGCGTAGTTTTTTTATTTGTCGTCATCTTTGTCCGATTTAGGAAACAAGTTTACAAAATGTGATGAGTCGTCTTTAAGTTTGAAAGAAGTTATAAATTCCGAAGCAGTGTCTTTGAAAATATGGTCAGAGTTTTTAAGAACAATTGTGTTAGATGGAATATATCCACTTAAAATACTGTTCTTTTGGTCTTCAATTGTAAAGAGGTTACTTTTTAGATTGTCTGAAAAAATAATGTTCCCCGATTCAGAAGATTTGAGTAAGGAAGAAATTGGACTATTAGTGTTTATATTAAACGAAAACTTGTCGGAATTATTCAGAATTACATTATTAAGACCGTCATTAAACGTAAAATATTTACTGATATATTCTTTTGTCGGTTCGCTTACTGTCGCTATAGTATGAAGTGACACAGATTCCTTTTCACTTTCTGGAATTTCAATGCTACCAACCTTATTCAATGCTTTGTTTAAGATTTCACTTGTTGTTTTATGTAATTCTTTTGCGTTGTTGACATCATCAATTGTCATTGATTTGTTATGAGCAATTTTGATTCTTATGTCGTAAAGTTTCTCCCATTTCTTTTTTAATTCTTCAGATTCACATTCTACTAATTCTGAAAAGTATCTATCCCAATTACTTGTCGGGATGTAATCTTTAATTTCTTCTTTTTTCTTTTCTGTTAAGCCGTTTTTTATTATTTCTGTCAACACGTTCGGAAGCTTTGAAATTTCCTTTAGTGGATATGGCTCAAATAAAAAATTAGATAGCTGAATAAAATCTACTTCATAAAGGATTCCGTGTGATGGTTTGTATGTAGGGTTTTTGATTGACTTCTCTACGTCCTTTGGAACAGAGGATTTATGCCAACCTATGCCTAATTTGATAAGCATGAATTTACTTATCAATTTTCGCATCGTATTTTCTACCTCATAAATTAATGGATAGAGTTCTTTACTCCATTCATAAGAAACTCCGTCCCAAATGACTTGCATATTGTCTTGAATATGCGGATTTACGGTTTTTCTAAATACCCGTAACATTTCCCTGAATTTTTCTGTCAGTTTAGTAGCGTCAAAAACAACGTGAAATACTGAACAATTTTTGTCCTTGATTTCTGTCATTTCAACTTTGTAACCATATTCAGAATTTTTGAATTTGATTTTAGTTTTGGTCGCACTAAAGTCGGCATTCGATGTCAGCAAAGAATTAAATGCATTAACATTTTTACATTGTCCGTCCTCTGTGTTGAATGGAAGTAAATATTCTACTTTTATCATTTTGTCTGTCTGTTGTGATGTCTGTTAAAATTACGCCTAACTTACTTATAGGACCCACTCTGTGAGACCTATACAACACATTTCTGCTGTATAGGTCTCATTTTTATGGGTCCTATTTTCTAATAAAAGTATGCAAAACTTACAGATCATCAAAAGGGCTTCTTATTTGTTGCAGGCTTTTAGTGCTAACATGCGTATATATTTCGGTGGTGCGGCTACTGCTATGTCCTAGCAATTCCTGTATGTAGCGCAAATCAGTACCCGATTCCAGCAAATGTGTGGCATAACTGTGGCGTAGCCAATGCAAGGTCACAGGTTTGTCTATCCCCGCTTTTTCCAGAGCCTGGCTCAACACATTTTGCAGGCTCTTTTCCGAATAGGCTTCGCCCGCAATCTGTCCTTCAAAAAGCCATAGTTTTGGCTTGAATTGCACGTAGTATGTGCGGAGCAGGGCTACTATTTTGGGCGATAACGGTACGATCCTGTCCTTCCTGCCTTTTGCCTGTTTTATGATCACAAGGCTGCGTGCTGAATCAATATTGTTTAATTTCAAATCCAATAATTCGCTTCTCCGTAAACCGCAACTATATATTAAACTAAGCATAGCTTTGTGTTTTATATTGACATGAGCTTCCAGGATTATTTTTACTTCTTTCTTACTCAACACATTAGGGAGCTTATGCTCCATTTTTGGACGATGAACCAGTTCGGGTTCTAACAACCTGTTCTCAACGGTTCTGAAAAATAATTTAATAGCATTCACCACCTGGTTCTGGTACGAAGCAGACAGATTTTGCCGGAGTATATATTCATTGTTAAACCTGATCACATCTTCATTTTTTATCCCGCTTATCGGTTTTTCGGCGCAAAACCGTAAAAAAACACCTAAAGCATCACAATAGGTCCTCACCGTGCTTTCGCTGTATCGGCGCGAACGCATCCAGTTTCTAAACTCATTTAGTTTTAATCGGGCCTCTTCAGAAAGTTTTGTTAAATTCTCACTGTTTTTTGGGTTATGTTTATTGGCAGGAAATATCTCAACAGTTTGAGAACTTAGTGCGCTATAATCTAAAAAAGCCTGCTCTTTCAATAAGTCAAACAGGTCCTGTCTTAGCGTTGGAGAATAGGGCAAATACCAGCAATTCATACTCTGACTCCAGCGCAATGTTTTATATGTTCGCAATAATTGCAGTAGCCTTTCGTTTTTTACGAAATCCAGTCGCATTACACGTGCATCCCTGTGAAGGACTATGCTTAAAGTAATTTTCGGCAAGTTCATACCTTCAAAATTAACACGATCATGTAAAAAGCAATGCTACAATTTGTAGAATGTGTTTTTTTGTTGATAACAAAGACGCATACCTTGTCCAGGGACGCCAGTTTAACCGGAAACAATAACGCCAGTTAAATAAAAGTGAACTTCAGGGGCTAAAGTAAAGGCATCTTATGTTATCACTTAGTGTAAACCATGATAGCAGGAGAGTTATCCGACAATATTGACCGCTATCTGTCAAAATATAGCTTTTAACCCCGCTATTTTTAACATATCTTTATACAAGCGACTTCGACATTTAGCCTCTCCGCCTTACATCCACGCACGAACCTCCCAGTGTGTGAGCGCACATACTTATAACAGGGTGCCAACTTCATTTTTTGCGGTTTGCGCTCAAACCTGCTTGCCGTTGCGCAGGCTTGCACAACTGCAGGCAAGTGCGTAAATTGACTTGGCAAAAAAAGTCGAGTAACGAAAAACGTTATAGATAAAGTTACTGACGACGAGAAAAACATCATTCTCACAGACAATTCGTTTTTTCATAGAGACACCTACGACAATGACATTCGGCTCGATATCAATGAGGATGTTCTTGAAAGAATTTACGATGACAAAATAAAACCGACCAACTGCATGCATCGTTTTGCAGATTTGCGATGGGCGGGATTTTCACCACAAATGTTGATGCGGAGCACTGAACTTTCGGCTACCACAAAACTGTCTGCGGAGCACGAAACCCCGCCTATTGCAAATGTGCTGTTATGTGTAGCCTTTTTTTCTGTCATTGGTTGTTTACTTGTCTGTCGTTAAGGATTTGTCGTGCCGCTTCTAATGCTGAAGCTGTGTATCTCTTGTCAGCAATAAGTTGTGTCAAGTCGTCCGATGAATAGCTTAAATACTTTTGTTTGAATTTTTCAACGTCCTTATTGAAACGGTTTTGGTTGTCCTGTAAATTTTGTTCTGATACTTCACCATTATTGTTGTCAAGGGCTAATTTTATGGTTTTGAAATTTAAAGCAAGGGTCAAAAGTCCAACAAGAAAAGCTGTCGGCTGAAAACCAATTTTTAGGCTTCCAATTCCAAAAGTCCATTTGCTGTCTAAAGGTGTAAAATTTATTATGCAAAACAGTCCGAGTAAAAGTGTCGCTCCGAAAACATATTTGAAATATTGTCTGAATGCGAAGAAAGTAATAAGATTTACTATCACAGCTATAAAAGCACCATAATGTTTTTCAGTCAACATAAAGTCGTAATCTACTCCATTCATTTCAACTGTCCCACGAATAAGTGTTACAACTGTTAATGCACAAAGTCCTGTCAAAACCAAAACAGGGATTAACATTTTATATTTCTGATGTGTCTGTTTCGTTGTCGTCATAAGGTTACACATAACTAACTTATAGCATACACGCAAATTCCCATTTCTAATTAATTGTAGTCAATTACAAGCGTTTGTTAGCGCTTTGTAGCATAAATATAATAATTTGCACGGGTGTTTCAGCTCAGGCTAAACATTTTGCCAGAAATCTACAGGCAGCCGTCACTTTTTGGATTAAAAAAAGGAGAGGTTCAGTTTTATCGTCCGGTTTAGGGCGCTCATTTAATGCCACTTGTTTTTGCAGCTAGATGGGCCGTTAAAAATTGGAAACAATTGTTCTCCTGATTCCGGTTACCCGTTTGATTGCAAAAGACTTGGCTCTGTAGGTTGGCTGGCACTTTTTCTAGTTTTGCGAAGCCTTTGCTTTTTCGTCCTCCTTTTCTGTACGTTTATTGTCGGGTTGTTGGTCGTACTAAGCTTGCCTGTAACGTTTTGTGCGTTTAAGAAGTTGGCGATTTCGGAGACGAAAACTGTCTGCCACCACTGAACTTAATACCAAGAACAAATGTTCATTTAACCACTGAACCGCCAATTTCTTGTAGGTGCTGTTAGGAGTATGTGCTTTCTGTCCATTGTCGTTACAGGTATACATAGGATTGAGGTGGAACTACATTAAAGTCGTCTTTAATTGACAATGGTTTTCTATATTTTTTTGTCTTTTTAATTTTTATGGCATGAGCAATTTCTCTGTCAGCGAAATACTCATAAAAAAAGGCTTCTGTAATTCCTGAATGCTTTTTCGTCATTTTCCAAATAGCTTTTGGGTCGAAACTTAATATGTCGTCAATTTCAAATTCTCCAATAACTTGTTGAACAGGCGAAGATGCATATACAACAACGGTTTTAATATTGGGGTTTTTGAAGATTACCTTACGGAATTCAAATCTTTTTGTCCCGTCAAATATTTTGAAGGCATATTCGGGTTTTATGGATAGTAATACTCTCATTGATTGAATGAATAATTTGCTATGTTTATAAAATCTTGTTGTGTGATTTTACGAAATCCTCTTGGCATATCAAGAATATTTGGAATTACCCCATTCTCATTTAGCCATTTTAAATTCGGTCTTTTAGGGTAAGAAAAAGCATATAAGAAATTTACAATAAAAGGCCGGCTAACAAGGTGAGCGGGCTTATTGTAAGGATTATAGTTCCAGTGTTTCTTTAATTCTTCATCAGAGAAAACACTTCGTTTTCTGCATAATGCTAAAAAAGTGGCTTCGTCTTTAATGTCGGTGATTAGGGTTTCAACAATACCAACTGTAGTTACAACGCCTGTATGGATTGCATTACCTGGGTCACCTGTTCTATAGAATACAATTCGGTCACCACTTTTTAAGTTCCTTTCGATAGAACGTGAAATGTATACTTTACTTAATGCGTTTCTATGAGGCTCATTCTCTACAAAATCTTTAGGCGATTCTGTTCGCAAGTATGAATCAGGTAAAAGTTCGGTGTGATAAGCTTGGTAAATCGGAACGATGTAAACATCACTTTCCTTTGAAACAAATGGATAGGTTAATTTGGGTGAATCAATATTAACAGGAGCATTCCTGTTAAAGTCTTTTACATATACTTTTTCGTCTCCGTTTTTTGTTGCCTTTATCCCGTGATATTTAAAGCCCCATTCTTCGAGTAAAGCAATTAGCCTTTCTTGCTCAGGTCTTTTGTCAAAAATTGTAACATAAATTTCAGTTACCTTTTGTTTTAGAGCATTGTCAAAAATTATTTTTAAAAATCGTTCACCAATTTTAAAACCATTACTTGTTACTTTGAAGGTTCCAATTTTAAGGCGCCTCTTTTTTTCAAAAGGAGGGGTTATATCTGAATATGGCTCGCCTTCGTCTTCAATCTTTATAAAAAGGAATGCAGATAAAACATCATTTTGAAAACATACATATGAAATTTCATCTGACTTTTTATTGAACCATCCATCAAAAGGAGGAAACTGATAGTCTTCTCGAAAACTGTCAAAAAATGGGTCGGCTAATTTTACTTCACCAAAGTAAAGTTTTTTAACAGCTAATATTTTATAATCAACTAATGCTGGGTTTTCAGCAGTAGCTTTTTCTAGAAAAGCATCAATTTTAAAAACCTTTTCCGAAATATTTAAAAGCTGCGCCTTAGTATGGATTTTTTTGTCTTCTGAAATTAAAATATCGACTCTCCCTTGATAAACCTCATTTAATATTTTGGAGTCATTAATATCATTCCCATTTAAATCAATTTGAGAACTTATTTCGGCAATTTTCCCTTCAAAAGGCGCTTGTGTTTTTAAAAGATGATAGTTACCGATTTTGATATTCATCGTCTTTACTGTTTCGGCATCTTTGTTTCTATTGAGTTCCTCTACAGTTATTGGATGAATGCATTTTTCCAATTTCAATTTGTCAATCCATTGAAATAGGTATCCAATATCTGGATTGATAACTTTACTTGCCTCTCGGTGAATAATAATATTTGTATCAAGTAAAATTCTCATCAATTTGAAAATATTTTAAGAAGCGAAGTTAACAATTCTGAAAAGTCCCTTTGGGTTCCTATGGTTAAAGTTACCCCCAAAGTTTTTGACAAGTGTCTAGCATAATTTAACTCATTTTCTTGCATTCTAGTCAACAAATCTTGGTCATACGGACGGTTGTCTCGCTTTTCAAGTTTATCCTTAATTTCATTAATGTCACCCAAGATAATATTCAAAGATATAGGGTTGATTGATTTAAATGTGTCGAGAGGGATATTTACAATTTCGTTTTCGCTGTTAAGCAAGCAGTAATGTCCATCAAGTAAATAATATTTGTTTTTTTGAACGGTATTTGTCAAGCCGATAATCAAACGGTCTTGAGTCGCAGGAATATTCTTTACTTTTTTATTTTGAACATCTTCGTTTATGTCTTTCCATTTTATAAGCTCACTTGCAGATAAGTATTCTAATTTTACTTCATCGCAAATTTGTCGGCAAATGGTACTCTTACCAACTCCGTGAATCCCTCCTATAAATGCAATGTTGTTTAGCATACTGTCTGTCTTTTTAGCATTACGCCTAACGGCTTGCAGCTAAAAGAAGTTGGCGATTTCGAAGCATCCCGCAAGTACGCGGGATCAGACTGCACTGAACTTGATACTAAGCATAAAGCTTCATTTAAGCACTGAACCCGCTTTTTTGCCAGGCTATAACCCATTCTATGAACCCAGTCAATTATTATATTCACGTACATATTTAATTTGTATTGAAATATAATTTTTAACCCAATTGTAGGTTGTTGAATTTTCCTTTTCTGCAATGTATTTGTCATATAGTTCGCCTTTATCCTTAATGAAGTATTCAACATCACCATTTTTTTTTGATTCAAAATCCCTTTTAGTGAAAACTAAGTAGTAACCAAATTCATTAATTTTCCCATTGTATCCGATAATATAGTTTTCCTTATCGTAGCAGGCGTTATATAAATTACCACCTGAATAAAAAACAAAGAATAGATCTTTAGTTCCACCCATAAAAACGCCATACCTTTTTTCGCCTTTACTAATTGCGTAGATGGGTGAGTTTATTCCCCGATCTATCTTGAAGGCAAATATGGAAGAATCTTTATGAAGGTGGAATTTTATTTTCTTACTGCTCTTTTTGTCCGTATACGAAACTTTTCCATACTTGTAAACCAAATTTTCTCCGGCAATGGAGTCTTTTTTATTATTAAAGAAATCAGCAATTGTTTTGTAGTAATAGATTTTGTTGATCCCACTAATTTCTATATTTTGAGAAAATAGATTAGAAAACGATGTAATAACGATTAGGGATATTATATAACGACTCATAATATCATTTGATACGGCGTTCTGTAATATACTCCTTACTTGAATTTTCAAGTGCTACTTCGTATAGGTCCTTTTTATTTTTAGGGGAAGTTTTGTTAAGTGTGGCATTTATATCAAGGTATTTTGTTGTTGGATAAAAGAAGGAAATGGTAGCCAAATCTACGATTGTTCCTATGCCAAGTGTAATGGGCGCTTCCAACACCAAAAAAAGTATTCCTTTACCTGCTCTTCCTTTTATATTCAGTAGTGCGGTTTTACCGCCAGAGGTAAATTCAAATTTATTGTTTCGACGAACTTTTACGAGGATTGCCGGGTGGCGATACTTGATTCTTTCCGTTGTCCCATTAAATTCTCTTTTCGTAATAAGATTTGCCATTGTCTCTTCTCTAACATCGATTTTTTTTCCATTGTGTTTTACTTGAATATCATCGGCAGCTCCCACCAAATAGAGTGGACGTTTACCAAAATGGCCGGAATACATACAGCTGCTTAGACTAATTGAGGCGATTATCGCCAAGTAAATTATTTTTTTTGTTTTCATAGAAATTAGAACGCGGGTTTAGTTAGTTGACGTAATAAATATTTAAGTTAATCTTTCGAAATTAATAAATTATTTTTCATTTTCTAGCAAATTTTGATCAACGTTTGACTTTCAGAAAGCTACCCGTTGCAATGCTTGCAGGTCTGGATTGCTTGATATGTCAATGCCTGGAGAGCTATTCCGCTTGGTTTTAGTAAGGATTTTTTTAAAAAATTTATAATTTTGAGTGCGTAAAGCCGTCTATTTTAAATAGATACCAGTAACCGCCTCTCCTTCAACTGCTGACAAAGTTATCTTTGCGGATTGTATGGCACTCTTACGAGTTTTCATACCTAATGTATTTGTCAACAATGCTTGTTTTACTTTAAATATATGGCGCTAATACAGTTGTAACGGGTTACCGTTATTGGTTTTTTCAAAGTTGGGAACGTTGTTTTCTCAAAAAGGATGGCAAGATACTTCGACGATAGGGCGACGATACTGCGGAGATACTCCGACGATACTCCGACGATACTGGGAAGATCTCCCAGGGATTTCTCATACTTGACCCATACATGTCCCATACATATTCCATGGAATAGCCCAATTTTAGGTTGGCAACTGGGGGTTTATCCTAAATCCCCGCTTAATTGGCGGAGGATTTTTTGTCGTCGGTCCCAGGCAGACGTGTCACCTTGTTGGCACGTGTTTCACCGGTTGACCGGTAAGCCGTCTATCAGCTTAGGGGCGCAACCCTTGGTCAATTGCCTGTATACGCCGGTGGTTGCGGGGCGCATCGGGCGGCTACGGTGCAGCACATCTTGCACAAAGGTAATCATAAATCCGCAAATTGTTTGGGCTCCGATTGGTAAATAATCATTTCACGGCAGCGCCTGGCATTCGGTGATACAGCTATTAAATCACTAAACGTTAAGGACAAGCTAAGTTTAATTGGTTCCTACAAACGATGCGCATTGGAACTGTAATTTTCCCAATCCAAATGATTTTTGTTTTGTCAATTTTACCTGGATTATCGGATAGCTGTTTTTGCCCAGAAACGATCGTGTTGGTCAAAATAATAAGGGAGCCCTCGATTGTTAGGAGAAATAATGTCATACAACAGTTGTTTGCGCTGATCTGGACGGAATAACACCATTAAGCCAAAGATTTATTCACTGGAAGTTGTTATATTTGTTCCTAAAAAATAACAGTTATACTTAAAAATGCAGCAGCTGTTAATGAAATGAATTACGCATGTTTACTTTTCCTAATTTCATTTCATCAACATTCTGTATCTACCAATCCATGGTTGTGTGTTGGAGCGAATATTAACCCACCTACAAAATAGTTGTGGCGGTACATGTAAAAATATAAAATAAACCAATGATGAAACATATCTTGACTAAGTTAATGATCATCGCAATTTTCGCGATTTTTCTTTCCGGATGTTTAAAAGAACCACGTCATTCTATTCGAATTAAAAACTTGTATGCCGTTGCCATGAGTGAGGTAAAAGTCAATGCAACCAGCTATGGGTCAGTGGCAGTGGGATCTACAACAGGTTATAAAGCGGTGCCTGAAGGTGATTTTACCTTATCGGGGGCGTCGGTAAATAACCAACCCTTGACAGGAGGCGGAACTGTAAAAGGTAAAGGTACGCACAAATGGACTCTGACAATTACTTCGGCAGGTGGCGTGTCTATTACTGAAGACAAGTAAGACTCATATTACGGGAACTGAAACAAACGGCACCCAACCTGCCGCAGCATAGCGCTGAGAGAGAAAATTGCATGGCCATCCTAAGGCCGGTTTAAAAGGGCATCCACCAAAAAACCACCTAGCTCGCGTGGTGGTTTCAGGTTTAAAAAAAATAGATTTAGTTAAACGAAATGTCTGCTGGTGTTTTAATCAATTGAATGACGTCAAATTGCACGCGCCTGTTTAGCTGGTGTTCCGCTTCGCTGCATTCCACACCATCCACGCAACCATTTACCGGTCGGCTTTCGCCATAACCCCGAATGGAGAGGATCCTGCTTTTAGGGATGCCGTTGTTGATCAGGTAATTTTTTATGGCGGTAGCGCGTTTTAACGAAAGGCTTTGGTTGTACGCTTCCCCGCCTCGTGAATCGGCATAACCGTTGATGGTCACCGACAGATTTTTATTGGTTTTTAAAATGTTTAAGTTCTGTAGCAACATCGTTTTCGCTTCTTCCTGAATCTCCGAACCGTTATAGTCAAAATGGGCTTCCGTTGAGTTCCATCCCAGTTCCGCCAACTGCGCGTCGTTCAAAACCGTTTGCCGGGTTGCAACGTCTTTAGGAGTCGTTGTTTTTTTCGGTTTTACAGAGCTGCTGTGCGTGTTAACCGCCACGTCCTTGGTGGTGGTTAAGGTGTCGGTAGCGGCAAAAACAGGCGTTCCCAGTTCCAACACTTTTTCGGAGCACAAAGCTACCAGCGAAGGGCAGGTATCGCAATAGGCCACCGCTTTTACCGTTAAGGTGTACAATCCGGTGGACGCAAAGGTGTGTAGAAAAGTGTCGGACGTTTGTGCCAGGGTCTCACCATTCAGTTTCCAGGTGTAGGTCCTTACTTTGGCCGCATACGCGTCCGGAGTGGAAACAGAGATGTTGTAACGCATGGGATGGTTAACATCCACGGCCGCGTTAATGGCAAAAGACGATTCGTTTGTCTGGCATTGCGGTACATCGGTTAATAGGTAATGTACCTTGTAAATGTCCATATCGCCATAGCCGCCCATTCTTACCGAGGTATAATAACCGTTGGAGGTGTTTCCCGAGAGCATAAAATAAATGTCGTCGCCCGGGGAGTTAATCGGTTGTCCCAGGTTCGCTGGTTCTTCCCACTGATTGTTCACGAGCCGTGTTTTGTATACATCGTAACCACCATAACCTGGCAAGCCATTGGAAGAAAAAAACAAGACCCCGTCTTTGTTCAGGTAAGGAGAATCTTCATTAAAAATGGTATTTAAAGAACTCAGCTGTTCGGCGTCCGACCATTTTCCTTTTTCGTTTTTAATGGATTTATACAGGTCTAAACCGCCAACACCCCGTTCGGATTCGCTGGCAAAAATCATGGTGTTACCATCCGCCGAAAGTGTCACGTGACTTTGCAGGTACGAAAAATTAATTTCGTTCGAGAGTTTGTGTGCGGATTGAGTGGAGTCGTTCAGATCGGCTTCATAGATCTGGCTGGCCCTGAAAATGTATAAGGTTTTACCGTCTGGCGAAATGGATACCACCGACTCATGCGGTTCGTTAAAACTGGCGTTGGGTTTTACATCAGGCACGGTGTACCTCCGCGGAGGTGTCAGGATCCCGTTTTTATCGGCGGAGGCGTACATGCCATCAAAGTAACGGCCATCCACGCCATTCTTTTTTTCTTTTTCGTCGTCTTTACGTTTGGAGGTAAAGAGAAGTTGGTTGCGGGTGTACACGGCGCCATATTCGGGGTTGGCCGTGTTAATGGCACTCCCGACGTTTTTTATTTGCTGTTCTTCGGGGGGCGCTACCTGTGGATGGTCGAGGGCGTATTTGCAATCGGCCACGCGTTTGTTTAAAAACTGGTCGTAATCCGGACTTCCGATTTTATTGTACTTAGCGGTTTGCCCGTAGAAATGAAGTGCCCGGGGATAATTGCCAATGTAATGGTAACTTTTTCCAAGGTCGTTATTGATTTTCATCGCGGTTTTTTCGGGGTGTTTTTTCAACGCTTTTTCCAGGTAAGGAATCGCCAGGTCGTGCCGGCCAACGTATTCCGACAACACAACGCCTTTACCGGCATTGGCAAAATACGAATTGCTATCGCGTTTCAGCGCCTGGTCATAATAACGGATGGCCAGGTCAAAATCGGAGCGTTCTACCGCGTTGGCGGCTTTTCTAACGAGTTTTTTCTCCTGTGAGCAGGATAGGGTTGTCAATATAAGCGTTGGGATGATGAAGTAAATAAAATGTTTCATGCCTGGGTTTGTGTTTTTATTTACTGTGCAAAAGCACTGCCTGTTCCATTCACCATTTGTGGGGTTATTTTTTCCCTCTTTTAGGTGATTTATGCCTGAACCACAAAATTTTTGGTAGTATGCAGCGTTTTATCCAAAATCGCGTCTATCTATAAAAAACAGATTGTTATGAGAAAAATGGATATTATATTGGTCAGTGTGGCCTGTGTACTTTTAATAACACCGTTTCGGGCACAGACAGACAGTTCACGGACCAAAACCAGTCACAAGCCGGGCTTAGAAGCGGGTTTCAACCTATATGGCCTTACCCTGCGCCCGGGCAATTTTTACACCAATTACAAAGTAATCACCGATCAGCAGGTGTTTAGTGGTATGTATTTGAAATACCACATGGGATTAAATGCCCTGAGGTGGGAAGTAAATTATTCGCAGCGCTATTTGCGTTACGGGCAAGGTCCCTATGGCGCAATGAGTAGAAATCAGGTACCCACCAGATCATTGGAACTTAAAATGGGTTTTCAGCGATCGTTTGGTAAACGCCAGTTTAGCGTGTATGGTTTTGCCGACCTGGAGTACAACTATTTTTGGACGCCGAATGGCCCTTTTTATTATCCGGCCTATTATTACGAGAGTTTTGCCCCGTATCCGCCGTATTTTCAGTATTACAGCATTTCCGGCTCGTTCTTCTGCTTGTCGCCGGGGGTTGGTTTGCGCTGGAAAATCGGTAAACACCTTGCCCTGAGTTTTGAAACCACTGCGCAATTGTTTTATGCCCGGGAAAAACCCGATTATTATTCATCAAACAAAACCATAGAATCAGTGGGCATCAATGCCAAGCCGGTAAGGTTATCGGTAGGATTTACATTTTAAATTATTCACTCATATAATTAGTCATGAAATACATCGTTTGTTCACTCGTTTTAGCCCTCGGTTTTACCGCATGTAAAAAAGACCTGGGCGCATGTAAAGATTACAAAGAAGCGCCCGGCCGCCAACAACTGCTTGATCCCGCAGGTATTGATTTTAAACCCTTCAGGGATACCCTCGAAAAATACCCGCAATTACAGGCGGTTGACTACCGAAACGATCAATACAGCAAAAACCTCAGTTGCAACATTTATTACAAAGACCTCCTGATTTTTTCAGACACTTATTCATTGTATCAAAACACGACAAACGACACCATTCGAAAATTTGGCACCATTCCGGTTTCTCCGCCGGCGGCCTCTCTTTCTCCCGGTATTTCTTACAAAGATGCCATTACGAACGCAAAACGCCACGCGAATTTTGATCACACGTGCATCTCCTACCAGCTGGGCCTCTTTAACAGGAATTATGGCGGCAATAACACGCCAGATTACAGGCTGGCCTGGAAGATCATGGGATCGGGAACTCCCGAAATATGGGTGATTTCAGATGCGCATAACAACCAGATTTTTCAAATAAGCCATGGCAGGTACTGGGTGTATTGATTTGTAATAACTTTGAAAGCAGTTGACCGACCTGGACACCATATTAAAGCAGTGTAAAAAAAACAACAAGTACGCACAGCAAACACTCTACAATTGGCTAGCGCCTAAATTGTTAGGGGTGTGCGTGCGTTATATGAAAGACCGCGATGAGGCGGAGGATGTGATGCAGGACGCGTTTGTAAAGATATTTACCAGTTTGTCCGCCTTTAAAGGGACCGGTAGTTTTGAAGGCTGGGCGCGTCGAATAGCGGCTAACACGGCTTTGTCCGCCATTCGCAAAAAAGGGAACATTTATTTTGAGAGGGATTTGCAGGTGGTGGCAAACATCGAATTTGCGGAAGAAGACGAACGGTCTGTGAGCACAGAAATGATCATGGCCTGTATCGATGATTTGCCACTGGGATACCGAACCATCATTAACCTGTACCTGGTGGAAGAGTTTTCGCATCAGGAAATAGCGGATAAGTTGGGAATAAGCCCCGCTACCAGCAGATCGCAGTATGCCCGGGCCCGGCAATCGCTTCTCAAAGCCCTTAAATTAAAAACGGAACCAGCGGGAGCTAAAAACGCGTAATAAGACATGCCTATGGAAAATAACTACGACATAGATAAACACCTTGCACAATCGCTGAGGGCGTTTGGTGTTCAACCAGCATCTGATTCTTTTCAGGCGATGATGGAAAAATTGGAACACAAACGTCGCCGTAAACGTATCGTTATTTTGTTGTGCAGTGGTTTCGGCACCTTAGCAGCGGCCTTACTTTCCCTTTTTATTTTTGGTTGGATGCCAATGCCCGAAAAGAATAACACACCGGTTGGTTCCAATCCGCAACAGGCATTTCGGGGTCAGCCATCCCAATTAAAACCCGTTGTTCCATCGCAACAGATAGAACTACCAGCCGGGCCTGAAACGCCACCTGCTAAAAAATCACATTCAGAACCAGCGGAAAAAAGTCAGACCCTGTCGCAACCAATAGCGCTCCATCCGGCTACCCCGGCAACCGAAAAACTGAAAACACCGCCGGGCACAGAAATAATACAGCCGCTGGTTACTGCAATCAACGAAAGGGGTGAGAACCGCCACAAAACAGACGACAGAAAAAACCAGGGGGAGGTACTGCCAATTCCCGGAAAAAATAGTCTGCCTGCGGATGAAAAAAAACCAAATCCCCCCGAACACACAAACCAACAGGAGGCCTTGCCGGACGTGGAGCACGTGAACAGCTTGCATGCGGACTCCATCACTCACATCGAACTGCCACCCGTTTTTCTTGAAAAAATCCTTCCGGGTTTTCCGGACACCACATTTAATAAGGAACCGGTTCTGTCGCTAAATACACAGTACATGGAAGACATGGCTCTATTAGCAAATCCGGCAAGGTCTTTACAGTGGATGCTCGGGGTAAGTGTCGAACCGCAATTCAGTCGTTTTACCTTAACTGAAAATAAACGGCGCGACGCGGTGTATGATACCGCGGGAGGCAAAGCGCTTTCGCAGGAGTACCTCCAAAATAAAAAACAAATGAATAAACCCTATTTTAGTTACGCGTTTGGCATAAAAGGTGGAATGGCATTGAATGACCAGTGGGAACTGTGGCTGGGGATTGGCATGCAAAAAATCCAGTTTTATGAAAGAATTTATTCCTCCGCGTTTCAATCTTCCAACAACTATACCACATTTCCAAACATGATCGCAAGCGCTGCTCCCACCAGCGGTTCGGGCGAAATTAAAATCACATACAACTACCGGTATTACTCAGCCGAAATTAAAAGAAACATCCACGTCCACCCCTTCTTTAAAATGAACATCGGGGTGGGAGTGAAAGTGGATCAATGGTCTTCGGCAAGAGTGACAATGAAACAAAGCCAGTTGAGTGCTGCGTATTTTTTTGACAATCAGATCCTAACCAACCTGTCGCGGTGGGGCTGCACACTGGATTTGAAGGCAGGGGCCATTTACGATCTCGGCAAACGCTGGCAGTTTAGAGTCAATCCCGGCATCTTCTATTCTCCAACGTCGATTTTTAACCGGGAGTATGTCATCAATCAGAGAAGTTACGGACTTGAACTGGAGGCCTTATTGATTTTTAAGTTTGCAAAATTTAAATGAAACAAAGGGAACACCGTTTCAAGCCATCCGAAATGAAAATAAACCACAGGTAAAAAATAAAAAGTTAGTGTGCAATAAAATACTAAACTTGTGAGTGAAAAAAATTTGTCTTTCATTCCTCCTTTGTTGTGTTGCATATGGCAGTTACGCTCAAAAATCTTTAATCAGCGTCATTAGCGGATCTGTTCAGGATCAGGAAAAACGCCCTGCGGAAGGCGTCATTGTTTCTTTGATCCGGTCGGCAAACCAGGCGCTCGTAAAAACAACTTTTACCGAAGCGGATGGCCGGTTTGAATTTCGGGAGTTGGTTACGGATTCTTTCCGGATTAGTATTCATCACCCCGGTTTCAAAAATTACATCAGTTCGGTGTTTGGAAACACAGCCAATGAGCAGGGGGTGACACTCCCCGTCATTGTGCTGGAGGAAGAAGGAAAGAAGCTGGAGGAGGTAACGGTGGTTACAAAAATTCCCTTTGTGGAAAGAAAGATCGACCGCACCATTGTGAATCCGGAGGCGTTAATTTCCAACGCCGGAGGCAATGCTATGGATGTTTTGTCGAAATCGCCAGGCATCATGGTAGATGAAAACGGAAACATTAAACTGAAGGGCAAATCCGGAGTCACGGTTTTTGTAGATGATAAACCCACCTACCTGAGCGGTGCTGATTTGGAGAGTTTTTTGAAATCACTTTCCGCCGAATCCATTAAGCAGATTGAGATCATGGTAAATCCACCAGCGCATTATGAAGCGGCGGGCAATTCCGGCATCATCAATATTAAAACCAAAAAGAACAAACTGAAGGGAATAAATGGCAACGTAAGCGCCAACTACGCCCAGGGCCGTTATGCCAGGTCGAACGATAACCTGGGACTTAACTATACCAATAAAAAAATAACCCTGTTTTCAAATTTCAGTTACGGCCTGCACAATAGTTTTCACGACCTCACCATTCAGCGGAAATACAAAAATGCGGATCAAAGTATTCAATCTGTTTTTAATCAAAACACCTACATCCAGCCATCCAGCCAATCGCTCAGCACGCGGTTGGGTCTGGACTATTATGTAACGGATAAAACCACGTTGGGAATTGCTTCCAGGGGAATTTTAAATTCCTCGGAGGTAAGTTCGTTTAATAAAGCCAATTTTTTGCACACAGATGCCAACCTGAATAGTCTGGTTATTGCGGATAACAATGAACGGTCTACGTTTAAAAATGGTACCTTAAATTTAAATCTTCGCCATCGGTTTGATTCAACCGGGAAAACACTCACCGCCGATGCCGATTACGTGGCTTATTCCACACACATCAAACAATCCTACAAAAACGATGTGTATACGGAGGATGGTGTAAATACCTACCGCGATCAGCAAAGTGGTGATCTGCCGTCGGATATCCGTATTTATGCCTTTAAAAGCGATTACTCACAGCCGCTAAAGGGCAACGCGAAGTTCGATGCCGGGCTAAAAACCAGTTATACACAAACGGATAACGATGCTGTTTACACCATTACTCAGGACAACATCACCCAAAATAACTATAACCTCAGTAACCACTTTAAGTACGATGAAATGATTAATGCGGCTTACGTTAATTACTCAAAAGGATTTAAACGTATGGACCTACAGGCGGGCTTGCGTTTCGAGTCCACGCAACTAGATGGCCGCCAACTGGGTAACCTGCTTAAACCGGCCTCCGGGTTTAAAAGAACGTACAACAGTCTCTTTCCTACTTTTTACTGGTCCTACAAATTGGACACTGCCTCTAGTCACATCCTCACCTTATCTTATGGCAGGCGCATTAACCGGCCATTTTATAAAGATCTAAATCCGTTTATCAGCCCGCTCGATAAGTACACGTTTTATGAGGGAAATCCTTATCTGAAGCCTACCTTCGTAAATAAAGTGTCGCTGGCGTACAGTTTTAAAGACCTTTTTACCACCACCTTTTCCTACAACAATACCCTGAACCAGATTCAGGAAACCATTGAAATAAATAATGGCATTTATTACAGTCGACCTGGAAATATTGGTTCCAGTGTACAATACAACCTGTCGCTGGAGGGCAGTATACCACTTACTAAATGGTTAACAACAAATTTGTACAGTGAAATGCAATACGCCGAATACAAAAGCCGTTTGTATACCGAAACACTGAATGCGCGCGGAACCTATTGGTATGTGAATGTGAACAATAATTTTAGTTTTTCGCGTGGCTGGAGTGCCGAGTTGAGTGGCGAATACATCACAAATTTTATCGATTCCCAATTTTCGTTTGGCGATTTTGGGCACATAACGGTGGGGTGTCAGAAAAAAATATTACAGGACAAAGGCAGCCTTAAATTCAGTTTGAGCGATGTGTTATATACCGACAGGGTGCGCGGTCGCATCAATAATCTTTACCTCACCGATGCGAATTGGTTTGGGCCACGCGATACCCGTATTGCGGCACTCACGTTTTCTTACCGTTTCGGAAAAATGACCAACACACGGCCCAAACACACAGGAAGTGGCTCAGAGGCCGAGCAGGGCAGGGTAAAAGCCTGATCGGTGTAAATTTTTCCATGATTTGATCAAAGTGGTTGGTAGCCAACTTTGTAAAAACAGGCGCAGGTGTTTGCGGGGAATTCTTCAGGTCGACCTCACAAAAATGAACAACGAAATCAAACCATCACAAAGTGGCACGAAAAATCGGGTTCGGTTAACGTGTTTGCATGTGATGGCGTTTTGCGCATTAAAGGTCAGGGCGTCATGAGGTCCCCGATCCGTATGCGTTTTTGACAAACCGGGGTATGAGTCACAGCTGTTGAAACAGTAGGTTTTTACCGAAATGTATACACCCCTGTACCGCTGACTATGGCGATGGCGGCGCTTGTTCAGGCGTCCATTTGGCGATCACGTTTAGCAAAACGGTTAAAATAAAGTGAAGGCTTCAACGCAACCCGCATTCATTTTTTCAGCATGAATTGCTATTACCCGTTTAATGTATAGGACATAGAAAATTACACAACAGACAGGTGATGCAGTATTGGTAAAGAGAAAGTGTCTTACGCATTCTCTTTACAATTTTTTAGCAGGTCAGAACAAAAGCCCTTACAAGCAATTAAATCGGTTACCCTACCGTTTGCTTAATTTTGTTTAAAGGATCAGCCTTTGAAAGAATAGTAACCATTGGTTATCGCCCATTTAAATAAACCAATGTTCGATTTCGTTTTTGTTTTCGTGTAAAGCGAGGTTTTAATTTTTTCGGTATACCTTAAACTGAAATTGAGTTTTTCGGCAATTTCTTTATTATCCTTGTCTCGGCATACAAGCTTTAAAAGCTTTACTTCATTTGATGTTAATGGTTGCATATGGTTTGTGTTTTGTTTTGAACTCTATTGGCCAATAAAGTGGCGCGTAAAAATATAAAAATAACCAGTGCCTCATAACAAAGTTGGTTTTTTTAATACAATTTAAGCACAAAAACTTTCCTAAAATGTTGTAGTAAAATTTTAGATGGTCACAATAAAATATTATGCCAGCAAAAAAATAAAGAATTTCAGACCAATTAATAGTTGTTTAAATGTTACAACCCATTACCCCTCATAATGTGTGGTAATAATTTTATCCCGGATTGTATATCTATCACCTTGTGTCAGCCAATAGGGTTTTCAAGAATGGGGCTTAAAAATCCGTTTTTACTTACTGCAACTCAAATACTTGTTGGTCCCCGGCGCCATAATAATTAAATGGCAAACTTCTGGTGAGGGCAACACCCGCTTGAGGGCAGCCACTTGCCAAACAAAGCACACCGATTATAAATCGGAACTGAAATTTCATCACAGACTTTTATAACATTACCAAACCGAAAAAATCAAAAATTATGTTTAAAAATTTACAAAATAAGTATGCGCTTCTTGCGGTAATTTATCTGCTCATGCACACGGCTTATTTCGCCCAGGCCTTTACCTGGATGAAAGGGGACAATCTTTCCGGCCAATCAGGAACTTATGGCGCAATGGGCGTAGCTTCGGCTTTAACCAATCCGGGCGCAAGAGAATTAAGTGCCAGTTGGACGGATGCGGCAGGGAATTTATGGTTGTTTGGTGGTTATGGCTTCGACAGTTTTGGAAATCAGTTTTTATTGAGCGATCTGTGGAAATATTCACCGCTTACCAATCAATGGATGTGGGTGAATGGAGATATGACCGTGAACATGAATGGTGTTTATGGCACTCTGGGTGTGCCGTCGGTAAGCAATAATCCCGGCGCCAGGGAGGGTGCCATCACCTGGAAAGATGCCGCCGGAAATTTGTGGCTGTTTGGGGGAATTACTAATGCAGGAGAGATAAATGATTTGTGGAAATATAATATTAACACCAATGAGTGGACCTGGGTGAACGGAAGCAACGTAGCGTTAACGGGTGCCATTTATGGAACCATAGGCGTTTCTGCGCCAGGCAATATGCCAGGACCCAGGGCTTTTTCTGTTTCCTGGGTCGACGCTGTCGGAAATCTTTGTTTGTTTGGTGGCGAAGGTTACGATGCGGCTTCTGTTCCGGGCAGTCTTAATGATATTTGGAAGTATAACATTACTACTAACGAATGGATGTGGGTAAGGGGCAGTAATAATTCTGGCCAAAACGGAAGTTACGGTGCATTGGGAATACCCGCTGCTGCCAATGAACCCGGCACCCGTTTTTTTTGTTCTAAGTGGCAGGATGTGGCGGGCAACATCTGGATTTTTGGAGGACTTGGCTACGATGCTACCAATAATGCAGACAACCTACTGAATGATCTTTGGAAATACAATGTTACGACCGATCAATGGACCTGGATGGGGGGGGCCACGGCCGCCGATCAGTCAGGAGTATATGGCACGCAGGGTGTCCCCGCCTCCGGCAACATACCCGGGTCAAGATTGGGAAGTGCAGCCTGGGCCGATGCCATGGGTAATTTTTATTTATTTGGTGGATTTGGCATAGACGCTAATTCAACGCAGGAGGCATTGAATGATTTTTGGCGCTATTCTGCGGCTACTGATGAATGGACCTGGGTAAGGGGTAGTAACGCTGTTTTGCAAAATGGCATGTATGGCATATTGGGTCAGCCTTCCCAAAATTCTATGCCCGGGTCCAGGGGAAGTTCGGTTTATTGGTCGGACGTTTCTGGTAATTTTTGGTTGTTTGGAGGCGCCGGGGTAGATGCCGTTGCCGGCTACGATGATTTGAATGATTTGTGGCGTTACAACACGTGCACGGTGGGCTTAACGCTAAACGTGTCAAGTTCTGGCAGCGTCAGTTGTCCCGGAGCTTCTGTCGTTCTTACGGCCAGTGGCGCTACTACGTATTCATGGCTCACCAATCAAACAGGGTCGGTAATTAGTGTTTCGCCGGGTGTAACTACCAACTACAGCGTTATCGGCACCGATGCCTTTGGCTGTCGCGATACAGCTTCTTATGTGCAAATGGTGGGGCTTTGCACCGGCATCAACGAAGGTGCAGTTTCAATGGAAAAATACCAACTTTACCCAAATCCCAGCCACGGTTGGCTTACAATTTCTGGTCCGGGGTATGCCGGGAAAGAACAACTGGAAATATACAATGCTCTTGGACAAAAGGTGTTTGAAGAGGTTCTGGAATCACGACAAGTAAGCCTGCAGTTGCCTAAGGGGGTTTATCAGTATGCCATCACAGGGGATAATAAAAGAGTTAATGGAGGAAAGCTGGTGATCGATTAAGTCGCGTTTATCATTCAAAAAGCCAGTAGTTTTAGCGTGTATTACCGCATTATGGAGCCTGATACGGTTAATTGGTTGAGTTTTTAGCGTTGTACCCAAAAATAGGGTAAATTACGGGGTAGCCTAAATTGATTTTAATCGAAAAAAATAGTAGTTTTGACGTACCTGCTATGCGTTTTAAGGCTTTACTTGTTTTTATTATTAGAGTTTATATCGAATAAGATATTAAGGAGTTGAAGTTAGTAAAAAGAAAGTTTGCGATAAAATAACGTTCATTGAAAGCATAGTTTAACCGAATGAAGTTAACCTATCAGAAATTAAAAATTAAATCAAGTCTGATAAAATCAGCCACAGGACTGAGTTTAGATCAGTTTGATTATTTAGCTCCATCTTTTGAGAAAAGCTGGCGAGCGCACATGAGCCGATACACTTTTGAAGGCAAGAAGCGTAAACGGGCATGGAAAGGGCGATCCAATAGTAGTTTTAAGAGCCTGGAAGATATGTTGATATTTATTTTATACGAGTATCGGCATAATCCCACACAGGACTTTATGGGCTTGCATTTTAATCTGCCCCAACCCAAAGTAGCTATGTGGATAAAAGTGTTAGAACCATTACTATTGGATAGCCTCAGACAGATGAACCTCGTTCCTCAAAGGACGAGCGATTCTTTAGATGATAGACTTATTGGTTCTGTTACAGTACTATTGGATGGCACAGAACGCCCAATCAATAGGCCCAAGTATGAGCAAGAAGAATACTATAGTGGAAAAAAAAGAAGCATACGATAAAAAACGATTTGATTACAAGCATGAACAAGGAAATTTTATACTTGAGTCCAACTTATGGCGGAAAAGTACACGATAAAAAAATCTGCGACCAGGAAAAACTTCAGTTTTTCAAAGATGTACAAGTAATAACTGATTTAGGGTTTTTAGGACTTGGAAGTGAAACAGCTCATATAATGATGCCATTTAAAGAAAAGAAAAGCTACAAATTAAATCCAGAGCAAGAGCAATTCAATAGCTGGTTATCAAAAATACGAGTGCGCATTGAACACACAATAGCAAGTGTGAAAATCTTTAGAAAAGTAAAAGAAACCTTTAGAGGAAGGCTGTTTAAACGTGAAGATACAGTAATGTTAATTGCTTGTGCATTGCACAACTTGAAACTAAAACACAAATTTTCATAATGAACTTAATCGATATAAACTCTATT
>Ga0075158_10000416_pt1 | contig 35211 bp, 27 predicted proteins | sample JI91814BDNA_FD_70968 | JGI IMG/M metagenome (GOLD analysis project Ga0075158, IMG submission 70968) | Wastewater effluent complex algal communities from Wisconsin, to seasonally profile nutrient transformation and Carbon sequestration -... | ecosystem: Engineered > WWTP > Effluent > Algae... | reverse complement strand
ACCGGCCGGCGACCTGTACCAGTGGTTCCTCAACGGTGACCCCATCCCCGGTGCCGTGGCGGACTCCATCCAGCTCACCACCAACGGCAGCTACACCGTGGAGGTCACCAGCACCCTGGGTTGCGTGGCCACCACACCGGCCATCATCGCCACCGATATCCCCGAAACCCACATGGAACTCGGGTTGATGCTGGTGCCCAACCCCTTCACCCGACACGCCCGACTGATCGCCACGACACCGCTGGGAACGGGCGGACAGGTCAGCCTGCTGGACCTCCACGGTCGAGTGCTCTGGACACGCGCCACACCCGGAGGACCTTCTTTGGACCTGGACTTCGAAGGACTCGCACCGGGACCCTACTTGCTGCGGGTGGAGCAGGCGGGAGCCGCGCCGCGCGTACTGCGGGCCCTGCTCCAGTGACCCCGTCCACACCTCCTTGTGGACGACCAACGATCACAACATCGGCGGGCGTGCTGCGTATTACGGGTAACTTCGGCTCGCTCCTGAACGAGACCATCGACCATGGCCCCGCTGAAACACCTCTCCCTGCTCGCGCTATTACTGCCCGCACTGGTGCTGGCCCAGCCCGAAGGGACCGTGCCACAGCCCGTTGCCCTTACCCCGGACGATCCGGTGGTGGCCCGCCTCGATGACCTGGCCTTGGTCCCCTGGATCAAGCACTCTCCCTTCAGCACCGACACCGCACACCACAACGTGCATGGGTTCACCCCCGGACAGGTGCCCAACTGGCCGGAAGCGACCCTGCGTCAGCGCTTGGCCGACCTCGATGCCACCACCCCTTTCAACCTGAGCTACAACGAGGTGGTGCGCTCGTACATGGGTCTCTATGTAGACCGTAAGCGCGAGATGAGCTCCCGTATGCTGGGGCTGGCCGAGCTGTATTTCCCGGTGTTCGAGGAGTACCTGGACCGCCACGGCATGCCCTTGGAACTGAAGTACCTGGCCGTGGTTGAGAGCGCCCTGAACCCTGCCGCGCGCAGCCGCGCCGGTGCGGTGGGACTCTGGCAGTTCATGCTGCCCACCGGTAAGATGTACGGCCTGCAGGCCAACAGCTACGTGGATGAGCGCCACGACCTGTACAAGAGCACCGAGGCCGCGTGCCGCTACCTGAAGTACCTGTATGGCCTCTACGACAACTGGGAAATGGCCCTGGCCGCCTACAACTGTGGACCGGGGAACGTGAACAAAGCCATCCGTCGTAGCGGGGGACGCAAGGACTATTGGGCCATCTACGATCACCTTCCACGGGAGACGCGGGGCTATGTGCCTGCCTTCATCGCGGTGAACTACCTCTTCGCCCACCATGCCGACCACAACCTCTATCCCGTTGCTCCGAGCTACTGCGCCCATGAAGTGGATACCGTGCAAGTGTGCTACCCGCTGGACCTGCAGGACCTTGCCAAGCTCACCGGAGCCAACCCGGATGAGTTGCGTTCGCTGAACCCTACCCTGAAGCTTGGCGTGCTCCCATACACGTCCACGGACCCCGTGAGCATCTACCTGCCGCAGGACTTGATCGGCGTGGTGGTGGCGAACGAGGATATGCTGCGCGAACGAGGTATCCCAGCAGTAGTGGAGGCCGGTCCGACACCAACCCTGGCGGAGAACCGATCGACAACTGCATCCACCACCACCAAGCGCTACCATACGGTTCGTCGAGGCGAGTCACTTGGGAAGATCGCAGGGCGCTACCGACTATCAGTGAGCGAACTCAAGCGGATGAACGGACTGCGGAGTGACATGATCAAGCCCGGACAGAAACTGGTGGTGGGTAAGCAGACCGTGACAGCCACCGCGCCACCCGTTGATAAGGTCCCTGCGGACGGGCCCTTCATCTACCATGTGGTACAGCCGGGCGATACACTTTGGGACATTGCCAAGCGTTATCCCGGTGTGAGCGTGGACGACCTCAAGCGCCTGAACGACGGCCAACTGGAATTGAAGCCAGGCGACCGCATCAAGGTGAGCAAGCAAGAGGGCTGATCCCCTACCACGGCCGTATGCGATCATATACCCTCCTCCTTGTCACTTCCCTTTTCCTGATCGCTTGCAGCGAGTCCCGTCAACGCAAGCCCAATGCGCTCGGCGGCGATAGCGAAGTGTTGGTGGTGATGGCCAAGGCCCACTGGGATGGTGCACCTGGGGCGGCCGTTCGCCAGTTATTGGAGCAGGACATGCCCCACATGACCCAACCCGAGGCCCGTTTCAAAGTAGCCCAATGCGCACCCGAGCACTTCGCGAGCTTGTTGGAAGGGCATCATAGTGTGCTCTTCGCGGAGATCAGCGGAACCGTGGATAGTGCAGCGGTGCGGGAGCTGCGCGATCTCCATGCACAAGGTCAGCGCTTCGTGCGCATCAGTGCGTTCGACCCCGAGACCTGGATCGGCCTGTTGCAGCAAGCAGCGCTACCGGTGGTCGACGGATTCGAGGAACACCAACGGGCCCGCACCATGGCACGCGTGCTCCGCGAACAGGATAAGGAGTTGGTCAACACATTGAGAGAAACCCAACACCTGACGATGGCCGTACCCGCGGGTTTCCGGGAGATGAAGCGAACACCACGCTTCACGTGGTTGCAGCGTGACCGGATCGTGAGCGGCGGCGGCTTGGAACACAACGTTATCGAAGGGCTCCTCATCCACCGCCATCCCTACCGGAGCGACTGCACATTCAGCGTACCCTACCTCGTGGAGCAACGCGATTCGGTGACCCGGGCCTTCGTAGAGGGCCCCGACCCGGGTTCATTCATGATCGTGCAACGCGCATTCGAACAATTGGACCTGATGCCCACCGGTCGCGGTACCCGCCTGAAGGAACACTTCGCCTACCAGATGAACGGGCTATACGGTATGCATGGTGCCAAGATGGGCGGACCGTTCGCCAGCCTTTCGACCGTGGATGAGGAGCGCCAGGAACTCGTGACCGTTGAAGGGTTCGTGTATGCGCCCCAGTTCAACAAAAGGGAGTACCTCCGCGAGTTGGAAGCCATTCTTTATTCCCTCACCCTCATACCGAAGGCTTCGTCCTGACCCTCAGTCGGTCACGTGGACCACATGCCAATGCTTGTGAACAGGTTCGGGTCCGATGTTGAAAAATCATCGACGAAAAGCCGATCGAAGCACCCTAATTTGCGGTTGCCCGATCGACAAGAATCATGGATATCTCCCACCTCAGTTCCTTCACCCACAAGCACTGCCGCTTCAAGCTGCGCTCCGGCAAGGAGGTTTTCGGCGTGGTGTGGGAGGTGGAGACCACCAATGGCGAAGGGGACCCGTCTACCAGCTTGTACTTCGCAAGCGTGCGCGACTATGAGCGTCTCCAACAGGAGGGTTCGCCGGTCCAAGTGATCCCCATGCAGCCCGAGGAAATTGTTTGGGCGGAGAGCATGGCGAGCTGAAGAGAGTTTCTCGACCCAACAGATCTCGAGGTCGCGCTGGATGAACGTGTTCGTCGAAACACAATGTGAGCTTCAACGGCCAGTCCATTCTACGATCAGACCGGAACGCACCCGTTCAGCCAACTGCACTGCAGTTGTTCCGTTGACGCTTCATTTCTGTTGCACCCCGTGACCTGTACAAGCGTGCATCGAACAATGCTCGTATGGACCCATTCCGTACCCTCCTGCCCTGCTATCCTTGGACACAGGAAGCTCGCTCCCTATTCCAACACGATCATCCTCGTGATCCGGCCCGTTCGACCTTGTAGGCGAAGCCCGTACATCCCAGCAGGAATGCCGCTCAAGTCCAAGCGTTGCGCCAGGGTGGGGGCTAGTGGGGCACCCCGTATCACAGCGCCCCGGACATCGATCAATTCCCAGCGCTCCAGTTCGGTTGTCAGGACTAACTGCACATGGTCCTTGGCGGGAACCGGAAAGATCCGCACCTCCGGCATGGCGATCCACTCCGCCACCCCCACGCTCAATTGTTGGTGCACCACTTGGAGCAGCGCAGCTGCGATCGGACCCCTGGGTGCATTGTTGCGGTTGATGCCCAAGGCCAGGGTCACACTGTCCGTGGGTCCATGGATGGTGAGCATGGTGTAGCCGTTGATGTCACCTCCGTGACCGAAGTACGTGCGCCCGCCGAACACATGGCGCATGGTGCCATGACCATAGCCTGTGCAGCCCTGACCCAAGGGAACCGTGGTACACACCTGCATGGTATCCATTGTGGCTTGTGCGAGCAACGCACCGCTGAACAAGGCCCGGTTGAAGCGGGCCATGTCATCGGGCCCTGAGACCAGCGCTCCGGCACCCGACACCATGCTCGCATAGCAGGGACCTAGAAAGAAGGTCATGTCATCCGTGAACGTGTTGGGGGTGCTCAAGGAGCTCCAGCCCGGAACCAGTTGGCCGACGAGAGCCTCTGCGGGACGATAGAACGTATGCTCCAACCCCAGTGGATCGAGGATACGCGTGCGCAGCGCCTGATCGAACGGTAGTCCGGTAACGGCCTCCACCAGGAGTGCGAGCACCACGTAATTGGTGTTCGAATAGGCGAATGCCGAGCCTTGGGGAAAGGTGGGTGCATCGCCGAACGTGGCGATGGCCTGCTCCGGCTCCCAAATGAAATTTGGGTTGAGCAACCAGGAGTTGGCTGCGCCCGGGTCGCCGAGGAGGTCGGACAGTCCGCTGCGATGCCTGAGCAGGTGACGTACCTTGATATCGCCCGGCACGTGGGCAATGGGCGGCAGGAAGGTGCCAACACTATCGTCGAGTGCAAGGTCCCCGTCCTCTACCAGCCCCATGATCAGCGCTGCCGTGAAGAGCTTGGTGACGCTGGCCTGCTGGAAGAGCAGGCTCGTATCCATGGACGTACCGGAGTAGATGTGGGACAGTCCCGAAGCCCCGTTCCAATAGCGGTCGCCCGGCAGGAGCAGGGTGGCGCTGATGCCGGGGATATCGTAGGTGTTCACACAGCTGTCCAGTTTCTCCTGCAAGGCCATGGCGAAGGCAGGCGACACGGGCACCTGGCCACGCACGGGGGCCGGGCCGCGGTAGACGACGGCAACAAGGAGGATCGGGGCGACAGCGCGGACGAGGTCTAGGATCTTGCTCATACCCAAAGCAAGTCCGGCAAGGAGCACTTCGGCTTGTCAATTCCTGCGCAATGTGTTGGTCCAGGCCGAAGGGGCTAGTCCGAAGCGTCGCTTGAAGGCTTTCGTGAAAGTGGGGTGGTCCACGAACCCGCACATCAGGGCCACGTCGGCCACCTCGTAATACCCCCTACGCAGAAGTTCCTGTGCGTGGCGCAGTCGCAGGTCCAAGAGGTATTGGTGGGGACTCTGGTCATGGACCGCCCGAAAAGCCCGGAAGAAGTGATAGTCGGACATGGCCGCTGCACCCGCCATATCGGCCACCTCCAAGCGCTCGTGGAAGCGGCCATGGATCAGGGCACGCCCCAACTCCACCCGCCGGTAGATGTCCTTGCGGGTACCCGTGCGTACGGCCTGAACACGGCGAAGACCGGGAATGACCTGCAAATGATCCAGCACCACCGCTTCCGCAAGGGCCATATACACCGACCCGGTCACTTCATGCGGACCACCGGGTTCCTTTCGGAACCGCTCCATCAAGGACCGCATCAAGGACCCCACACGCGTACCCTGGGCGGAATAGCGGTTCTCCAGGAACTCCTCCGACGTGAAGAAGGAGGTGAGCCCCTGTACGTCGAGGGCCTCCGCCTGTTGCATGGCGTTCAACATACCGTCCATCAACGCGGGATCGAGGTCGGCGCAGAGTCCCATCACCGGGGTCGTCGCATCGATGTCCACCCGGCCATGGCAATGCGCGTTCACCAACAGGTACTCGCCCGGGCGAACGGGGTAGTGGCGGCCGTTCACCTGATAATGCTCCACCCCGTGCTCCACATACTTGATACCGAAGCGCCTGAACGGTACTGGCATGGCCAATGCGCTCAGCAAGGAGAACCCCAGTACGGAGCCTTCCACCGGAGCGCGCGAACGCCCCACATCCTTCTGCTGGGTGAAGAGGTACATGAAGGCCCGAACCTAGGCTGTGGTCCATTGCAGCGCATGCCCGCTGCGAAGAACGGCGGCCCAGCAACAACAAGCGGCTACTCCAGGGACGGACCGTGTTCACTCCACCACCCCCGCCTGCCATAGCAGGAAGGCGTAGTTCAAGGCCACCTCCTTGAGCATCTCGAACCGGCCCGAGGCACCGCCGTGACCCGCGTCCATATTGGTGTGCAACAGGATGGGCGCCGGGCCTTGATGGTGCTTGCGCAGACGGGCCACCCACTTGGCCGGCTCCCAGTATTGCACCTGGCTGTCGTGCAGGCCGGTGGTGACCAAGAGCGCGGGATAGGCCTGGCTCTTCACATTGTCATAAGGTGAATAGGCCAGCATGCGGTCGTAGGCCTCCTTCTCCTTGGGGTCGCCCCACTCATCGAACTCGCCGGTGGTGAGCGGGATGCTCTCGTCCAGCATGGTGGTGACCACGTCCACGAAGGGCACGGCGGCAACCACGGCCTTCCAGCGGTCAGGGCGCATGTTCACCACGGCACCCACCAACAGGCCACCCGCGCTGCCGCCCAGGCAGAACAAGCGTTTGGGGTCCGCGTAGCGCTGCTTGTCCAAGTGGTCGGCCACATCGATGAAGTCCGTGAAGGTGTTCATCTTGTGCTCCATCTTACCGGTCTCGTACCAGTCGCGCCCCATCTCCTCGCCGCCACGGATGTGGGCGATGGCGAAAATGAAGCCGCGGTCCAGCAGACTGAGACGAGCGCTGCTGAATGTGGGTTCGATGCTGTGACCGTAACTGCCGTATCCGTATAGGAGCAAAGGGGCACTGCCATTGAGGGGCGTGCCCTTGCGGTACACGATGCTCACCGGCACTTGTACGCCGTCACGCGCGGGAGCCCAGATGCGCTCGCTCGCATAGTCACCGGCCTGGAACCCACCCACCACCTCCTGCTGCTTGAGCAACATGGTGGCGCGTGTGTTGAGGTCGTACTCGAACACGCTGCTGGGTGTGGTGAGGCTGGTGTAGCCATAGCGCAGCTTGTCCGTGTCCCATTCGGGGTTGGTACCGGTGTAGGCCACGTACGCGGGGTCGTTGAAGGCGATCTCATGCTCCTGCCCATCGCTCAGGCGACGGATGCGCAGGTGCGTGAGGCCCTCCCTACGTTCGCTGAAGACCAGGTGATCACGAAAGGCATCCACATCCTCCAACAATACCTCTTGGCGGTGGGCCAGCACTTCCTTCCACTTGCGTTTGTCCCGGGTGTCGCTCTCGGCGCATTCCATCAGGCGGAAGTTCAAGGCCTTCCAGTTGGTGACGATGTACCATTTGCCGGGTTGGCCGTCGTGGGCCTTCACGTGCATCACGGTGTGCTCGTGTTCCTCTTCACGCGGCAGGAAGAGCCGGAAATCCTCCAAGGGCTGGGCCACGGGGAGGTAACGGTGCTCGCTGCTCAGGGTGCTCTCCGTGGTGATGATGACGAACTGGTCCGACTGGCTGCGATAGACGTCGCAGCTGTATGCCGGGTCCTTCTCCTCGAAGACCACCACATCGGTGACCGGGTCAGTACCCAGGATGTGGCGGTAGATGCGGTAGCTGCGCAGGGTGCTATCCTTGCGGGGGTAGAACACGGTGCGGTCATCGGCGAACGCACAGCCCCCACCGGTGTTGGTGATCACATCGGGCAGATCGGTGCCGGTGGCCAGGTCGCGGAAGCGGATGTCGTACTGCCGGCGACCCACGGTGTCCACACTGTAGCCCACGATGCCGTTGCCCGGCGAAACTTCGAAGTCGCCCAGATCGAAGTAGCTGGTGCCCTCGGCCAGGACGTTCTCGTTCAGGAAGTCCTGCTCGGAGGCCCCTTGCCCATCGGCGCGCCGCACGTGGATGGGGTACTCCTTGCCCTCCTCGTAGCGGTAGTGGTACCAGTAGCCATTCTCGCGGTAGGGAACGCTGAGGTCGGTCTCCTTCATACGACCCTTCATCTCCTGGAAGAGCGTCTCCCGCAGGGACTTGATAGGGGTGAGGACGGCTTCGGTGTATGTGTTCTCGGCAGTAAGGTGGTCGATGACCTGACGGGTGTGTGCGTCGGGTTCGGCGGCATTGCGCTGGTCCTCGCTCAGGCGCATCCAGAAGTACTCGTCGCTGCGGGTGTGGCCGTGAGCCGTGATGGCGTGGGGCTTCTCCAGGGCCACGGGGGGCTGGGGAGCGGGGGTGTTGGACATGGGGTCGGGTGCGTTCTGGCAGCCTGCGGCGATCAGGGCCAGCAACGGGGTGATGGCGGAGGCGCGGGGGGACATGGGGGGCGAAGGTACTCAGGACCCAAGGGTCGGGGCCCCTTGGGTCCTCGCGTGATCGCAAGGGGTCGGCGACCCTCGCAATTACCCGAGGACCTGTTGCAGCACCGCCGGTGAGCGCAGTTCGCCCAAGCCGTCGAGGTGCAAGCGGTAGTAGAGCAACAGGTGGTCCAACAGTTCGCGTCGTAGGGGGGCACCGAGAGGCGGGTCAGGAGCGGTGCCCAAGGGCAAGTACAGCAGACTGGCAAGGGCCGCACTGAGTATCGGGGGCAAGGTGTGACCATGTTGTGCGGCGCCTCGGGTGAAGTGTCCCTCCTTCAGGTCGAAGCGGTCCTCACCAGGCAAGGGGGGCTCGGGCATGAAGCCCAAGTGGCCGGAGAGCTGCACCAGGAACAACAGCGGGAAGTGGGCGAGCTCCTCTGTGGAGTCCAAAGCTTCCAGCAACTCCTCGATGAATGCGTACAGGACCGGGTCGGCCGACTCCTCGCGGAGCACCTTGTACAGTACCTCTTGAACGAACAGGGCGATGGTACCACGGACGGGATCGTACGGTAGCCGTTGGTAGGGGCGCTCGACGCGTAGTTCGCGCAACAGGTGAAGGTCGCGTTCGGCGGTCTCATCGGCCACAAGGTCCACCCGGTTCAGGGCCTGCAAGGCAGCAACCGAAGCAGTGCCCCGTTTGCCGGTGCGCACCACGTAGCTCCGCATGCCATGTGCCACGGTATAGGCCTTGAGGATCACCCGATGATCCGCGAAGCGCACCGTACGGATGACGATGGCACGCGTGGTCTGTAACATGGGCCTTGGGCCAAGGGTCTAGCGCACCACGAGCACCTTGGTATTGCACTTGGTGACCCCGAACTGGTCGGCGGCGAAGATCAGGTAGACCCCTGTGCTCACCCGGTTGCCCTCCATGTCGGTGGCCGGCCAGAGCGCCTGACCACCTAGTGAGGTGGTCCGGTACACCAGGTTGCCGCTCACGTCGGTGATCTTCACTTCGCTATCGCGGACGAGTCCATCAATGGCCACATTGCCCGTATAGCTCTCGCTCACGGGGTTCGGGAACACGGTGGCACAAGTGTTCTCCGCGAGCCCTTCGATGGCATCGCTGCGGTAGCTCATGATCCCTCGGTCAGTGGCCATGAACACTTCGCCTGTTCCCTCGTCGATGGTCACCGCATACACGGTATTGCTTGGCAGTGGGCTATTGTCCTGGGTGAAGTGCTGGATCTGCGTCCGGCCATCGGGTGACACGAGGAACACCCCTCCCGTCTGCGTGCCGATCCACTTCCGGTTGGCGCCGTCCACCACGATGCTGCTGACCGTTTCGGTCTCCAACAAGTATTGGAAGTTGCCGTCCTGCTCGAGCAGGATCTGCTGAGCGTCGAAGCCACTACTGCTGAAGATGTTCTCCGGGGAGTAGAAAACGGCCACTCCCTTGCTGGTCCCCACCCATATCTGACCCTCCTTATCCTCGGCCACTGTGAGCACGTCGGGCGCTGGCAGACCACCGCTACCCTCGGTGCTGTTCAGCAACTTCCACCGATCATCGCTGGTCACATCCAGCGTGCCATTGTCATCGAACACAAGCAGTGCATTACCCCTGGGGCGCACGATCCACTTGAACCCGTTACTAGCGGCCAGAATGCTTGCGATCAGCTGATTGTTGCTGAGCAGGGAACCCGGGGAATAACTGTACCACGATCCGCTCTTGGTGCGCACCGAGAGCGGCGCGGCCGACCACGCGTTGGTCATCCATAAGTTGCCGTCCTGATCATGGTCCATGCCCCCTACATTGAGGCGCCCTTCGAACCCGAGCACATCGAGACCCAGTGAGCTATTGTCCGCATTATAGATCTCCACGGCGATCCCATTGCGGACCTCGATCAGCCCGTCATCCCAGCTTCCCAACCAGACGTGTTCCTTGTCCTCGGGGTCGACCTCCACGGCAACGATGTCGTTCACCTCTGCCCCATAGGAATTCCTCCCGGTCAGCATCAAGGGGCTCGTACGTGCATCGATCGTGGTCCATCGACCGTCCTTGAACATATGCGCTCCTTCCTTCAAGAATTCGTTGGACCAGTTGCCGGCCAGCGCACCACTGGCCACCAGGACCACACCTTGATCACTGGTCATGGACCATGTATTGGCCCCTTTGGGACCATTCGGTGCATAGGAAGCCGGTGACGGGGAGGCGAGACGCACCAACCCCACTTCCCGGTCGGCCACCCATAGGTCACCGAATCTGCCGATGGCCTGCTGGGGACGTGCTACCGTACCCACGTATGAATCGATGTACGCGATCGGAACCAGGTTGGTATCGAACACGTCGAGGTTCTCGTTGTGAGTGACCGTCAACTGTTGGCCATCAGTACTCACGTCCATGCCGCGGTTCGCCCGGTCGAACACCCCTGCGAAACGCTCCCAACCGTTCTGGTCGTTGAGCATGAATAGCGTGTCCCTGGAGGTCTGCACGCTCTTGAAATTCAGCAGCAGTCGACCGGCGAAGGACACCACCTTGTTGAAGGGACCGTCCTGCGCGGAACTTGCGATATCGCGCCGTTGGTGCCAATTGCTGAAGGCCGCAAGATTGGCAGCATCGCGCGATGCCACGAACAGGCCGGTGGAGGTGGCCGCGTAGATGGAATCGCCATGGAACGCGATCCCTCCCACTTGCACCTGAGCCCCATTGGGCCCTATGCGCCAGGTATCCCGCACCTCCTTTCGGGCAAGGTCCAGAACCACGATACCGAAGCCACAACCCAGGTAGGCCGTGGTCCCGTCGAAGATCACCGAATTGATCGTCTTATCCCCCAGAAGGCTGCTCCGTTTGATATCACCGAGGTTCGTGGAGGTGTTCCCTTGGATCAGATCCAGGTTACCATTGGTATAGTACACCACTAGCATACCCAACGGTTCATTCCAGGCCAGACCCTGGATGCCCACATCGCTCAGGACGGTTGCTTTGGACAGCTTGTCCATTTCGCCCGTGGCCTTGTCGAATCGGAACATGCTGTTGGCCGTGGCGGCATAGGCATGTTGCGCGCTTTGGGCGACTGCGATACACTGCCTGTATGGGAAATGGTCCTGCCACTGGCCAATGGCCAAGGTGCTTTGGGCCCACCCGCTGAGCGAGGCAAGTACCATGGTGGTCAGCAGGAGTATTCGTGGAAGGTGCATGGTTCGAAGTTCAGCAGAGCACACAACGCAGAAAGGGGTCGATCGGTATGCAACGACCACCTTCCACAAAGATGGTCCGATCCATCCTACGGTCGTACCGGAAAGGATGAACGCCCCGGGAGTCCGGAGCGTTCATCGGGAGGTCGCGTGCGGATTCGAACCGCAGTAGCAGCTTTTGCAGAGCTGTGCCTAGCCACTCGGCCACGCGACCGGGAAAGTGGGCTGCGAAGATAGGAGGATCGGACTATCCCTCCACGCTGTACACCGCTTCGGCCACATCGCCATTGATCGGTGGGCGCTCCTTCACCAGGCGTACATGCCAGTGCAACGCGGGATCCCACTCGGCCTTCAGGGCATCGAGGATGCGGCGCGCCACATGCTCGATGAGGTTGGCACGCACCGCCATCTGCTCCTTCACGATGGCGGTCACACGGCCATAATCCACGGCATGTTCCAGGCGGTCACTGGTCTCGGCGCGGTCCAGGTCGCCCTCCACGGCGATGTCCACCCTGAAGTGGCCACCGATGCGGCCCTCCTCCTCTAGGCAGCCGTGGTAGGCGAACACCCGGATGCCGTTCACCTCCATCAGGCCCATGCGCGACAGTGTTGCAGGCCGGCGTTCAGGCGGGCCATCACTTCATCCCTGCCCAGCAGGGCGCTCACATCGAACATTCCCGGACCCTGCATGCGGCCGGCCACGAACAGGCGGTACAAGGGCATCAATTGGCCGATCTTCAGGCCATGCTGCTGCAACACCGCGTTGAAGGTGGCCTCCAGCACGGCCGGTGTCAGTGCGGGCAGGGTGGCCAGCTGAGCGATGTAGGCCTCCAGCGCCGGAGCGGCCTCGGGCTTCCAACGCTTGCGCAGCTCCTCCTCGGCCGGAGCGTTGTCCTTCAGCGGCGATCCGCTGGTGAACAGGTAGATCCCTTCCAACATGTCCCCCACGAAGGTGGCGCGCTCCTTCAGCAGCACGGCCGCGGCGGTGGCACGCTCCACGGTGGTGTCGATGCCCTGGTCCTTCAACTTGGTCTGCAACTGCGCACCCAGCTCGGCGTCGGGCCGCATGCGTAGGTACTGCTGGTTGAACCACTTGGTCTTGTCCGGATCGAACTTGGCGCCGCCCTTGTGCACGCGCTCCAGGTCGAAGTGCTTCACCAGTTCATCCTTGCTCATCAGCTCCACATCGCCGCCGGGGTTCCAGCCCAGTAAGGCCAGCATGTTGATGAAGGCGTCTGGGTAGTAGCCACGTTCGCGGTAGCCGCTGCTCTGCTCGCCGCTGGTGGGGTCCGTCCAATTCAGGGGGAACACCGGGAACCCCAGTCGGTCGCCGTCGCGCTTGCTGAGCTTGCCGTTGCCGTCGGGCTTCAGGATCAGCGGCAGGTGGGCGAACTGCGGGCGCTCCCAACCGAAAGCCTCGTAGAGCAGCACGTGCAGCGGCGCACTGGGCAGCCACTCCTCCCCGCGGATCACGTGGGTGATGCGCATCAGGTGGTCGTCCACGATGTTGGCCAAGTGATAGGTGGGCATGCCGTCGCTCTTGAACAGCACCTTGTCGTCGATGTTGGCGCTGTGCACCACCACCCAGCCACGGATGATGTCCTCGAAACGTACCTCGGTGTGGCGCGGCACCTTCAGGCGGATCACATGCTCATCGCCCCGCGCCAGCCGCTCCTTCACCTCATCGGCGCTCAGCGTCAGGCTGTTCTTCATGTGTTCACGCGTCACGGCGTTGTAGGCCGGGGATGCCGAGCCCGCAGCCTTCAACCGTTCGCGCATGGCCTCCAGTTCCTCCGAGCTGTCGAAGGCGTAGTACGCCTTGTCCGCGGCGATCAACTGGTCGGCGTATTGCCGGTACAGGTCCTTGCGGTCGCTCTGGCGGTAGGGGCCGTCCGGGCCGCCGGTCCAAGGGCTCTCATCAGGCGTGATGCCACACCAGTCCAGCGCCTCGCGGATATAGTCCTCCGCCCCGGGCACGAAGCGCGCTTGGTCCGTGTCCTCGATTCGCAGCAGGAATTGGCCGCCGTGCTTGCGGGCGAAGAGGTAGTTGTACAGGGCGGTGCGCACACCGCCCATGTGCAGGGGACCGGTGGGGCTGGGGGCGAAACGGACGCGGACGGACATGCGGAACGGGGCGATTGGAGGTCGGAACGCGGCAAGCGGTCCGGGGCCGCGAAGGTAGGAGGGCGTTGCGGGTGGAATAAGCTGCTCACCGGCAGCGCACTTCACCGAGCACGGTCAACGTAACTGGACCCCTTTCAGCAAGAGCCTCTGCCAGGCCGAGTTCTGACGGAGGTAGTCCTTGATCGCGGGGTGCGTGGGGATGAGTTTCCACCGCTTATCCTCCACATGTGTAAGGACCTTCTCCATCAAGACACCCTTCATTCCAAGAGGCTCCAACGTCTTGGGGACATCGATACTGGTGAGGAAGATCCTGTCGCCATCCCGATCATATTCCACCCGGGCACGATGTCCATCCACACGCACCACGAACTGGCGTGCATCGGTCTCGTCATGCAACTCCAGTGTCGCGGGATCGAAGGGGGCTTCTTTCTTGGCCATGGGGCAGCAAAGGTACCGCCTCAGCGGGGCCTCGCCAAAGGAACTGACCGAGAACGGACCATCCCTGCGCACACCGATCCCCTTCGCAACCTATTACCTTGTACCCTATGGGACGCCGAACGACCTTCACGATAATGGCCTTGATACTTCATCGCTTGGCCATTGCACAATGTGGGACCTGTTCACCTGACATCACCTGTGTAAGCGACCCTCCGTTCCCCACCGTGTGTCCGGCACAGGCGCCGGACGCAGTTGCAGGGGAACCCTATGACCAACAGCTCACCTTCTGGATACCTCCCATGTTCACCGATCCCAACACCGGATTCCAGGTGACCGTGCAGGAAGTGCGCGTGACAAGTGTGAGCGGTGTGCCCTTGGGCCTCGATTACCAGACCGATTCCCCCGACCAAGTGTACTTTCCCCAAGTGGCCCCGCATGGATGTGTCCGCGTTTGTGGGATCCCGGTCGTACCCGGTTCCTATACGGCCTCCGTAAGCGTGGATGCGGATGTGGTCCTCGGTGGCATCACCTTGACGGTGCCTCAGAGCCTTGGATTCTTCCTGGAGGTGCTGCCGGGCATCGGTGGTAACAGTGGCTTCTCCTTCACCCCCACCTTCGGCTGCGCTCCGCTCTCCGTGGACCTCCAGGCGCTGATCATCGGTTCGGGATCGAACGTTACGCACGAATGGACGTTGGGCAACGGCAGCTCCGATACCGGAACCGTGGTGCAGACCAACTATCCCCTGCCCGGCCATTACCCGATCGACCTGACCACCACCGTACGATCCCTTCGTGTGAACGCCTTAACGGTGCAAGATGTCAATGAGGATTGGTGCGGCGGTATCGAGGAACCCGTGTTTCTAGGCCAGTGCCTTGGTGCGCCGGACCTGTACTTCACGTTGAGCACGGCCGGCAGTACCGTGTTCACCTCCGATGTGGCGATCGACGAGCTCACCCACACTTGGAATGGCCTGGAGGTGGTACTCAGCGCCCCGCCCTACACCTTGAACATCATCGACCAGGACCCTCTGTTGGATGGCAACGACACCTTGGGTACGTACCTGCTCACCGATCTTGCACCGGGCATCATCCCGTTCTCAGGCAATGGTACGAGCGGAAGCATGGATCTTTCCTGGACCACATTACAGGTACTTCTCTATAGCGATACGGTTCATGTCCATCCTCCTCCGGATGTGATCATCGGGACCAACGGCACCAACGACAGCCTATGCATTGAAGTCTTCGACGCCCTGTCCGTGACCTGGACCCTTGATGGGGAACTGGTGGAGGATCAAGGGCCTTGTGTGGCTGCTGCTCCGGGGTCCTGGAGTGTGACGGTGATCGATCCATACGGTTGTTCCGGCACAGCTTCCATCATTCTACCCGAGGTCTCAGTACCGACGATCAGTGGGGGAGCACCACGTTTGACGATCACCCCTCAACCTGCTTCGGACCGGGTCATCGTCGAGCTTATCGATGGATCGCTCAGCGAACGGAACATCTTGACCCTCCATGACGCTCAGGGCCGAGCCATACACAGCCAAGGACTGGATCCTACCTCCCGAGGGCAACGCGTAGAAGTGGACCTGGTATCGATCCCCAATGGTGTCTACGTCCTGCGCGTTGTAGACGGGGACCGATCGATACAGGGCCGGGTAGTGGTCCAGCATTGATCGGCCAGGGGGTCGACTTAGAAGTTGAGCGTGGCTGCGATGAATGGCAGCCCCCAGGAGAACGTACGATCGCTCAAGCGCTCATTATACAGCGCACCGATGTCGATGGCCAAGTGATCTCCCACCACGCGCAGTCCCAAGCTGTGCGTGAACAAGTCATCCGCATCATCGAGGATGGCCCAATGCTCGGTGATGAGTTGAACGTTGGCGAATACCCGCTTCGCACCGGATATGGTGACGATCGGTCGCTGCTCCTCGGTGCTGACCACGTGTGCAACACCTCCTGCGAACGTGACTTGGTCATCCGCGTTCCCCCATGTGAATTGTGCCTGCACCACCGCCAAGCCACGCTCATCCGCAGCTCCAACGGCCTCGGGGTCCTTGGGCAAGGGTAGGTCCAGGTAGAACACGGTACCACCCAAGTGGGTATTCTCCGAAAGCGGTCCACAGTACTGTAAGCGCGCGGTCCACACTGGCGAAAGGCGGGCAGCGTTGATGGTGGAATACAGGTCCATACCTCCGCCGATCATGAGGCGTTTGCTGGCCGCATAGTTCACACTGTTCCACGAAACCAGCACGTTGCGGTACTGACCGGTACCGGACTTCAAGGGGATGGCGGAATTGGCATGGAAGTACTGGTTGCCATAGGCATTGGGTGAGCGCCGGAGCGTGAGGGTCTTTCGCGGGAGCGGTGGACCAGCGGCGTAGAGGTCCACCACCGGGGCAAGGGCCATCAGCAGCAACACCGACCGCAGGATGAAGGAGCGTGAGGGGTCGAGGAGGCTGCCGGGCATGGCACCAAGACGCAAGGCGTGCTGAAAGGCTGCTTTCCCGCTGTTCATTACCTTGCCCGTTCACCTCCGACCGCATGCGATCGACATTACGCTTGGCCGTATTTCCCATCATTGCTCTGGCACAGATGTTCACCGTGCGCGCGCAGTGTCCCGGGTGCACACCGGACCTGAGCTGCGTTTCGGACCCAGCCTTCCCCACCCTGTGCCCGCTGTCCCCACCCGATGCCACAGCGGGCGTGGCCTACCAGGCCGATATCACCTTCTGGCTGCCCCCCATCTTCACCGACCCGGGCACCGGCTTCACCGTGGACTTCGAGCAGATGACCGTGACCGGTGTGGAGGGTATGCCCTTCGGCTTGGAATTCGAGACCAACGCGCCGGGCAGCGTATACTACCCACAACAGAACGCCTATGGATGTGCGCGGCTGTGTGGCACTCCTTTGGTGGCCGGCACCTATGCCGTGGACATCAACATCCTGGCCGGGGTCAACTTCAATGGGTTCGACCTGGATGTGCCCCAGACCTTCTCCATTGTGTTGAACGTGCTCCCGGGTATCGGCGGCAATGCCAGCTTCACCTATGGACCGACTTCGGGCTGCGGCGGCGTAACTGCCAGCTTCGAGGCGCTCATTGATGGAAGTCCGGCCCCCACGTTCTATCAGTGGGCCTTCGGCAATGGCGGCATCAGCGACCTGGCTGTGCCTCCCGCCCAGACCTACACGGAACCCGGAACCTACGTCATCGGCCTGCAGACCTCCATCGGCGGCCTGGTACTGAACAGCGTCACACTCACCGGCGTGAACGGCAACTGGTGCGGCGATGTGGAAGAACCCGATGTACCCTTCGTAGGATGCACCGGTGACCCGGACCCCTACTTCGTGCTCACCGATGCCACCGGAGGCACCTTCACCAGCGCAACCTTGGACAATACGTTCACCGGTTCTTGGAACGACCTGGGCTTGCTCTTGGACGAACCACCGTACTCCATCAGCTTCTATGACGAGGATGCGGTGAGCCAGAACGACCTGCTCGGCACGTACAATATCCCTGCGAACGGCGATGGAACCTACTTCATCAATGTGGCCGGTGGCACCACGGGCAGCCTGTCCATCAGTACGGAGGTGCAGCAGACCTTCTTCGACACGGACACCATCACGGTGTATGCCCTACCCACCATCACCCTTGCTGCGAACGAGGTGACCGGGGAGCTCTGCACCACTCCGGACACGCTTGTGACCTACACCTGGTTCCACGATGGGGATACGGTACCCGGTGCCACGGACCCATGCCTATTGCCCGATGGACCCGGCCTGTGGAGGGTGAGCGGCACCACAGCCCAAGGCTGCAGCGCATTGAGCGACACCGCGGTGGTCTGCCCCACCGTCACCATTGAACGCGACGGCCTCACCCTCTTCGTGCCCAATGTGTTCACCTCCTACGCTTGGAGCTCCAACGGCATGCCCATCGGTGGCGACCAGCCCTTCCTCATCGCCCCGGAGGACGGCACCTACACCCTGACCGTGACCGATGCCAACGGCTGCGAAGTGACGGTGACCTACGTGCTGAGCACGGTGGGCATGGCGGAAGTAACGGGGGGCCGGCCTTTGCCGATCTTCCCCAACCCGAACAATGGCAACTTCATCCTGACCCTACCTGCCGACCTCGGCCCTGCTCAGGCCCATCTGCTGGATGCCAGCGGGCGTGTGGTGCAGCAGTACTTCCTGGCCGGTAGCACGGAGCAGCAGGAGCTGAGCACCACTGCGGAAGCGGGCACTTACCTACTGCTGGTGGAAGCGCCGGATCGGCAAGGGTGGCAGGCGCGGGTGGTGGTGGAATAGACCTTCCGGCTGAACCGTATGCAACCCTTCCGTGTACCATTGCGGTACCGGGGTTGCGCACGCCGTAGCTTTGTTCGGCAACAAGACCCTTGGCTTGTCCGTTGAGGGGATCATCGCACCCATGCGCACCGACTACGACCACCTGATCACGAAGCTCGATGGCTTCATCCGCAAGTATTACGCGGATCAGGCCATCCGTGGTGCGCTCTACAGCGTTGGGCTGTTGGTGGTGGTGTTCCTAGGGGCCACCCTACTGGAGCACATGGGCCACTTCGGGACCGGCGTGCGCACGGCACTTTTCTGGTCGACTGTCGCGGCCACTGCGGTGATCCTGGGTCGCTTCGTGGTGGTGCCGCTCTTCAAGCGCTATCGCTTGGGCGCTGTGATCAGCCATGCCGAGGCGGCGCGCATCGTGGGCACGCACTTCGGGGAGGTGAAGGACAAGTTGCTGAACACGCTGCAGCTGCGCGAGATGGCCGATGCCCAGCCCGACCAGCGCGCCCTGATCGAAGCGGCCGTGGACCAGCGTAGCCGCGAGCTGGGTCCGGTGCCCTTCTCCAGTGCGATCGACCTGCGCCGCAACACGCGCTACCTGCGCTACGCACTGCCACCCTTGGCCGTGCTGCTGGTGCTGTTGGTGGCCGCGCCCAGCCTCATCACCGGTCCCACCCAACGCATCCTGGAACACCGCAGCGAGTTCCTGCCTGTTGCCCCCTTCGACTTCGTGCTGCTCAACGACAGCCTCACCGTGCCGGAACAACAAGACTTCGAGGTGCTGTTGGAATTACGTGGCGAGGTGATCCCCCAGCAGGTGGAGGTGGAGGTTGACGGCCAACGGATCCCCTTGGTGCGCAGCGACGCCACCCACTTCACGCACCGTTTCCGCAACGTACAACAGCCCATCGCCTTCACCTTCGTGGCCGAAGGATTCCGAGATAGCACCTACACCCTCACCACCGTTCCCGATCCCCTGCTGCTAGACCTGCGCATGCAGCTGGAACATCCCCCCTACCTGGGCCTGCCGAACACTGTAGTGGCGAACAGCGGCGACCTGAGCGTGCCCGCCGGCACCCGGGTGACCTGGACCATGCGCGCCCGCAGTGCCGACCGCTTGGACCTGGCCTTCGACGATACCACCTACGCGCTGCGTCCAACCAGCACCGACGCGGGCACCAGCACCTTCAACGGCAGTCGGCGCCTGTTGCAGAGCCGCACCTACCGGATGGCCCCGCACGCCGGCACCCGCGCCGCCAACACCGCTCTGCAATACCGCTTGGAGGTGATCCCCGACCTGCACCCCACCATCCAGGTGGAGACCCGTACGGACAGCACAGCGCTCAAGCGCCTCTTCTACCGCGGCGAGGTGGGTGACGACCATGGTTTCAAACGTCTCCTGTTCCACTACCGCTTCGTGAGCGGCGGCGACAGCGTGGCCCCCGAACAGCGCAGCGGCACCACCGAGCTTTCGGTGGATCCGCGCCAGACCCGGCAGGAGTTCTTCCACAGCTGGGAGCTGTACGGCCTCACCATCAATCCGGGCGACCGCGTGGAGCACTGGTTCGAGGTGTGGGACAACGACGGCGTGAACGGTAGCAAGAGCGCCCGTAGCGCACCCCAGGTCTTCGAGGCACCCACCCTGAAGGAGCTGGCCCAGCAGCAGGACCAGCAGAACGAAGCATTGAAAGGCGACCTGAAGGACAACATCCGCGAGGCCCAGGAACTGCAGGAGGAACTGGACAAGTTGCGCAGGGAGCTCCTGGACAAGAAGGAACTGAACTGGCAGGACAAGCAGAAGTTGGAGAACGTGATGCAGCGCCAGAAGGACCTCCAGCAGCGTATCGAGCAGAACACCCAGCAGCTGCGTGAGGACCAGCAGCGCCAGCAGGAGTTCCGTCCGCAGGAGGAGCGGATCCTGGAGAAGCAGAAGCAGGTGCAGGAGCTCTTCGAGAACGTGCTGAGCGAGGAGATGAAGGAGCTGTACCGGAAGGTGCAGGAGATGATGGAGAAGGTGAACAAGGAGGAGCTCCAGGAGTCCTTGCAAGAGATGAAGATGGACCAGCAGGACATCGAGAAGGAGCTGGACCGTGCGCTGGAGCAGTTCAAGCGCCTGGAGGTGGAGCAGAAGGCCGAGGACATCGCCAAGCAGCTGGAGGAGTTGGCGCAGAAGCAGGAGGAGCTGGCCGAGAAGACCGAGGAGGGCAAGGCCGATCAGGAGGAGCTGAAGAAAGAGCAGGAGGAGCTGAACAAGGAGATGGACGAGTTGCGCAAGGAGATGGACGAGTTGGAGAAGAAGAACGCGGAACTGGAGACCCCGATGGACCTACCGAAGACGGACGAGCAGGAGCAACAGATCCAGGACGAGCAGCAGCAGAGCAGCGAACAGCTGGAGAAGAAGCAGAACCAGAAGGCCGGTGAAAGCCAGAAGAAGGCCGCCGAGCAGATGGAGCAGCTCGCCTTCCAGATGCAGAGCGCCATGCAGAGCGGTGCCCAGGAGCAGCAGGAGGAGGACATGGACGCCCTGCGCCAGCTGCTGGAGAACATCGTACACCTGAGCTTCGAACAGGAAGGACTGATGGACGAGCTCACCGGGACCTCGGTGCGGGACCCACGCTTCGTGCAACATGGGCGCACGCAGCGCAAACTGCGCGATGATGCCAAGGTGATCGAGGACAGCCTCTATGCCCTGAGCAAACGCGTGCCCCAGTTGGAAGCCATCGTGAACCGGGAGATGACGGCAGTGAACGGTAACATGGACGAGGCCACCCGCCTGCTGGGCGAGGCCCGCGCCAACGAACGTTACAAGCCCATGGCCGCCGACAAACAGCAGCACGCCATGACCAGCCTGAACAATCTGGCCCTGCTGTTGAACGAGGCCCTGCAACAGATGCAGCAGCAGATGAACCAGAGCATGCCCGGCAGCGGTGAATGCAACAAGCCTGGAGGTAGTGGCGGGGGAAAGGGTAAGAAGCCGAGCATGGCCAAGATGAAGGCTCAACAGGAAGCCTTGCAGAAGCAATTGGAGGAGATGCGCAAGGCCATGGAGAAAGGCAAGAAACCCGGCGAAAAGCCCGGTGAGAAGAACCCTGGAGGAATGGGCATGCCCGGAATGAGCCAGCAATTGGCCAACCTGGCCGCTCAGCAGGCCGCCATCCGCAAGGAGATGCAGAAGATGGCCCAAGAGCTGAACAAGGATGGCAGCGGTAGTGGAAATGGTCTGACCAAGTTGGCCGAGGAGATGGAGAAGAACGAGAAGGACATCGTCAACAAGAACATCTCCCCGGAGACCCTGCGCCGCCAGCAGGATATCATGACCCGCCTGTTGGAGCATGAAAAGGCCGAGCGGGAGCGCGAACTGGACCAGAAACGCACCAGTAACGAGGGTCGCGACCAGCCACCACCCGATCCGGCACGCTACTTCGACCACCAACGGCAACGGGCCCGCGAGGCGGAGCTGTTACGAACAGTGCCCCCGGGATTGAAGCCGTACTACCGCGATCGCGTCAATGCGTATTTCGGTACCTTTGACCGACCCTGAACCGCCCATGGGAGCATTGACCGAACAGTTGGAATTCACCCAGCGCATCGACTTCCCCGCGAAAGCCGAGAACATCGCGCTTGCCGAGAAACTGATCGATGAAGCCTGCTCCAAGCACAACGTGCATGAGAGCCATTACGGCAACATCCTCATCGCACTTACCGAGGCCGTGAACAACGCCATCCACCACGGCAACCGTTTGGACCCTACCAAACAGGTGACCTTGGGTTACGAGGTGAAGGAAGGTCGGATCATCTTCCTGGTGCAGGACCAGGGTCCCGGCTTCGACTTCGAGCACCTGCCCGACCCCACCGACCCCCAGAACCTGGAGAAGCCCCATGGACGTGGGGTGTTCCTGATGCGTGCATTGGCCGACGGCGTGGAGTTCAGCGATAATGGCGCCACGGTGGCCATGGCCTTCAGCCTGCAACCCGTGCAAGCATAGCACCAACGAGCATGCCCACCATCGCGTTCAAGGCCGTGGATGTTCCCAACGCCTTCCGCGACCGTGCGCTCCTTCGCCGCTGGTTACAAGGTGTGGCTCGAGACCACGGTCATAGTATCAACGAGCTCAATTATGTGCTCATGACCGATGCGGCACTCCTCGCCTATAACCAGCGTTACCTGGGTCACGACGACTATACGGACGTGATCACCTTCGATGGTCAGACGGGGACCGGCGTGAGTGGCGACATCCTCATGAGCCATGAGCGCATCAAGGACAACGCAGCCAGCTTCGGAGTGCCCGCTCAACAGGAGCTTCGCCGGGTGATGGTCCATGGCTTGCTGCACCTGTTGGGGCACGGGGACAAGACCAAGGCCCAGAAGGATGCGATGCGTGCCTTGGAGGACAAGTACTTGGCGCGACTGTGAAGCGCCCTTGAACGATGAAGGCCCGGCATCTCCAGGATGCCGGGCCTTCTTGCTTGTAGCGCCTTGGGTCAGGCGCGGTCGCTGCTGCGCTGCACGCCCACGAGGTCCTCGATCTTGCATAGTGCACCGGCCACGGCTGCATACCCGGTGATGGCCACGGCCTTCGCCTTGCTTCCGCCTTTGCGGAAGTCCCATACGTCCTTGAGGAAGTCTGGGAAGTTCTCCGCGTTCATCAGGTCATAGGCTACGGACATGGACGTGGTGAGCGAGCGTGCTGTGTGCCAAAGACCGAATGGCACATAGAGTGATTCGCCCGCCTTGATCACGAACTTGTACGGGGTCACGTTCTTGAACAGGGGGAAGCGGTCGTAATCCGGGTTCTCCGGGTCATTGATCAGTGACTTCCACGGATCATTGGGGTCCGCATACATCATATGCGCCTGCTCGCGCGGGTACACGGTGAACTCCTTCTCCCCGTACAACTGGTTGATCCAGGCGCTGAGGTGGTAGTAGTCGATATGGATGTAGGGGAACTGCCCACCGGGGCCGCCGATGAACAATTCGGTAGCGTTGCCCCAGTTGCCGCGCTGGAACCAGCGGCTTTCCAACCAATTGGGCCGGGCATAACCCAGGTCCAAGGGGTTCATGTGGCCGGCCAGCTCAGGTAGCTGACCACGGATGTGGTACTTGCACGGATAGGGCACCGGCCGGCTCGTATCCTTGCCTTCGACCAGGTCCAGGATCTCGGTCATGGTGTACTCCACCCCGTTCACCACCGTCTTGCGGTCGCCGAATCGGGAGCGGAAGAACTCCGGCGTGAAGGTCCCCGAGGCCTTCCACTTCTTGCTGGCATCCTTGAAGACCAGGGGAATGCCTTTCTTCCAGTATTCGTTGTAGAACTCCTTATGGGTAAGCTCCCCTTCTGCAACGCGTCTGATCTCCATGGAACGTGTCTATTGGTTAGTGGTCCGATCGGGTATAACGAAGTTCGGTGCCGGAAGGATACCTCGCCACGCCGATAGAGGCAGAAAATGAACACGGGCCGACCCCCAACTGGGATCGGCCCGTGCAATAGGGTAGGAGGATTATTTGCCAGCCGGGGCAACACCCTTCACCTTGGCGACCAACGCATTGGCCAACTCGATGCTGGCCTGAGCATCCGTCCGGGCAGCGGCAAGGCCATCAGGGCTGGCCGTGTTCACGGCGGTCAGGTTCTTCTCCAGGCGGGTCATCATGCCCGCGATCTCGGTGCGCAACTGGCCCAAACGATCCAGTTCAGCGCCCGTCGCGGTCTTCAACTGCTTGTTGTTGGAAATGCTGAGTTGCTGCACGGTGCCCAAGGTCTCCTTCAATTGACCGGAGAGGGCACGCACCTCTTGCTGCTGAGGGGTCTGCACGGTGGCTGTGGCGGCCGTACCGGATTGGGCCTGGGCCGACGTGAAGCTGAGGAACAGAGCGGTAGCGATCAAAGCGAAAGTGCGCATGGGATGGGGTTGTATGGCGGTATGACGTGGTATCGAACTCCGGCGGTGCCTGAGGGCCGATGGAAATACGAAGATAGGGGGTTGTACGGGTCAATACACCACCAAGCGCAGCGGTCGCTCTTCCGGACCCGACCATCGCACCACGTAGGTGCCGGCCGGTATACCATGGAGGGTGAACGCCTCGGAACCTTGCGGGAAGGTCCGAGGCGTTCGGCGGTCGGGAGAGACCTGTTCTTCAGATCATGCGCAGGCGCTGCAATACCGCTGGTCGGTAGCTGCGCTCGATGGCAGGTCACTGCTTCATGAAACGGAACGCACGGTAGGTATCGTCCGCAATGCGCACCGTGTAAAGGCCGTCTGGCAGCGCATCCACGGCGATCGGCGCGCCATCGTTCAACATGCCCTGGAGCACAACGCGCCCGCCAGCGTCGTGGATCGTGTAGGCGATCACGCTCGATGGCCCGTTGATCCAAATGTGGTCCGTTGCCGGGTTGGGAAGCACCTGCAATGTTCCCGCTTCATGCGCTGCAACGTCCGTGGTGATCTCCACGACCACGTTCACGTTCACCGTGTAAAAGCAGAAGTTGGCGTCCATCACCAAGCAACTGTACAGGCCACCGGCGGTGATGGTGATGGTTGGTGTGGTGGCGCCCGTGCTCCATTGGTAGCTGTTGAAACTGGCCGGCAGACCCAACTCGTAAGGTAGTTGGGTCTGGTCGATGATGACCGGTGGTGTTCCCACGACCGACTCCGGGTCGAACTCATCCGCCCCCATATCGCAAGCGGGGTTCCCGCGCGCTTCACTGTCGATATCGGCGGCCACCACGAAGAAATACTCGCCCAGGTCGTTCAGCTCACAGTTGTTCATGTGCAGGTCGGGTTGCCCGGGGAAGACGGGATCGATGTCGGCATCGCCCACACCCTGCCCTGTGCCGGCTTGATGAGCAGCCAGATCCTCATAGGCATTGGGGCCAACCATGGAAAGCACAGGACCAGGGGTGAAGAGCCCGTTGTGGTCCTCGAAGGCGATGTTCTGCTGGCGGTTGACCTTGTAGGCCAGGCCACCGGTGTTGTTGTCGAAGAGGTTGTTCCGGACGAGCGCATCCTCACCATCCTGGAACTCACTGAGGTGATAGAAGGCGAAGGACTGTTCGGGCAGTCCATTGGCCACGAGCACGCTGTTGTGCACGATCTTCATGTCCCACAGGTTGTACACGGCCAGGCCCCACACATCACCGGTGCCGTTCACGTACACCATGTTGTTACTGATCATGTTGCCGGTGGTGCTCTGTGTGTTGCCCACCTCGATACCGGTGCACCCATTGATGGCATAAGCGCGGATGTCGTTGCGCCGGATCTGGCTGCCCCCGTCGAAGAAGGTGGTGCGGATGCCCACGTACCAATCGCCCACGGTGGTGGTGAAGTCGTTGTCGCTGATGGAACCCGAACAGTGGTTCAAACGGATACCGGTGCCGATCTGCTGGCGGAACTCGTTGCCGCTGATGATGAGTCCGTCGCAGCGGGCGCCGTTGAAGCCGTAGGCGTCGATCTCCACGGCGGTGTTGCCATCAAAGAAGGAGTTGTCCAGGATCAATACATCCTGCGGGTTGTTGTTCGTATTGAGGTTGAACTGGTCGCAGTGCACAAGGATGCGATCGAAGTAGGCGGAACCCGAGGGGTTCGTGCTTCCGCGGAACACGCACTGCTCGATGATGAGACCTTCGATAGCGTTGATGAAGTGGATGGCACGCGCATAGTTGAAGTCCAACGGAAGGAAGTTGAGCTTCTCGAACAGCACGTCGTCCGTACCATCCAACTTGAAGATGTGGTTGTCCAATGATCCGTTGGCATCGTACTCGAGGTTCACCAACTGCGATCCGTTGCTGCTGTTACGGAACTGGATCGACCCCGGCGTACCACTGATCTCGCCCAGGCTGTACTGACCGGTGTAGGTGCCGGGCCGGATGTCGAAGATGACATTACCGGAAGCGCCTTGTGCGTTCAGCGCGTTCACCGCAGCGGTGATGGTGGCATAGTCAGGCTGAGCACCACCCACGGTGTAAGTGCCGCTCAGCTGTGCCTGTGCCAAGCCAGCGAACGCGGATGCGAGAAGAAGTGCGTAGAGGTGTTTCATGGCTTGGTCATTTTATCGAGGAATCCTTTGCCCTTCTTCAGGAGGTCGTTGGCACTGCCGCCGCCAGATCCGGTAGTAGTCCCGCTCGATGTTCCACTTCCACTGGTGGCATTCTGCACCGCTTGCGAAGCGGATGAAGGCGTCTTGCACAACATGCCTGGTTCATAGCTGCTTATCCGTGCGATATCATCCGCACTCGTGAGCATCCACACCTCCATGGCGGTGATCTTGAAGGTCTCTCCGGTCTTCTGGCCGTTCTTCCACACTCCACCGGCCTTGGTCACGGTCATCCGAGTGTGTGCATCCTGTGTGGCGTTCCACCATTCCATCATGTTGGGTTGCTGGTGTTTGACACCGGGGTCCGGGCAGTACTGTTGGGCGTAGGTGCTCTTCTTGTTGAAGGCACGATCCAGGACGTTGTTCACCAAGGTAGCTCCATTCACGTTGAGCTGCGTGGTGCTTCCCTCCACGAAGTGGTCGGGATGGAGCATGGCCATGAGGTAGGCCTGCATCTGTTCACGGGTCCCTTCGCGAAGCATGCGGTGGGTGTGCATGAACACCTCCACATCACTGCCGAATGCCGGCACTTCCACGGTGGGCAGGGCGCGCAGCGCAGCGCTGGCCTGTTGCTCCTCCAACTCGCCCCGGAAGGTGCGCATGGCATCGAGCTCCTCCTGGCTGTATGTGCGCACGACTCCCGCCTTGCTCTCGCGGCCCACGGCCACCATGTTCTCCTTCCACGGGCCGCTAACCGCATCGCGGTAGAAACGTACCTCCACGATCTCGTACATGGTGGTGAGCTCCGTGTAGCTGGTCTTCGTGTCGTACTCGATCTCCACGGGAATCGTGAAGGAGTTCGGCGTGTGCCAGATGACCCCTTCCTCCGAAGGGATGCGCAGGAAATGCAGATCGCCGACCATGGAGTTGGCGCGATGACCGAGGAAGGCGAGGTAGCGCTCCCTGATCATCCCTATCATCTCATCCTTGGTGGGCGCGGGCAGTCCGAAATACTCGTTGTCGCTGACCTTCATCTCGCGGAAGCTGGTGCTTGCCCCATAGTGGTAGCGCGCGGTGCCTGTGATCTTCACCTCGGCCTTGGGGTACTCGGGCACATTGGCATTGCGCCAAACAATGGCCCCGCGCACCCACATGTATTGTGCGTAGGTGCTGTTCCAGTCCTTCTTCGTCGGGCCCGGCGCCAGTTCCACGCGCAACACCCCGGGATTGGTAAGGTCCTTCAGGATCTGGGCGTCGCTGGGTTGGGCGTAGGCGGCCAGCACGGAGAGGCTGATGGCGGCGAGGGCGAGGGCGATACGGATGCGCATGACCGGGTTGGAATTGACCCGGCGAACTTGACCCGTTCCGCTGAAGTGGTGCTGGACGATCGGGTGAACGACCGAAAATGATGGGTGAACGTCAGAGCGTCCGTATCCGAACCATCAGCGCCTCCTTGTGCGTCTTGCCTACGGGGATGTTCTCCTTGCCGATGCGCACGTAACCCTCTTCCACGGCGCTCACCTGTCGCAGATCGACCAAATAACTGCGATGGATACGCAAGTGATGAGGACTGTTGAGCTTCTCCTCCACTGCCGCGAGCGTGCTGGTGATGACGAACTTCTTGGCAGGCGTGTGCAGGGTGACGTAGTTGTCATCCGCTTGTGCGTAGTGGATGTCGTCCAAGGGCACCTTCACCAGCTTGCCTTTATCTCGGATGAAGATGCTGTCGGCTATGACGAACTCGCTGCGCTGGGCTTCGCTTGGAGCAATATTCACCTCGACATCATTGGCATAGCGGGCCAATGCGATCTCGATCTGTGAACGCAGTACGTTCTCATCGAAGGGCTTGATGATGAACCCGGCCGGACGCAAGGGCTTGACCCGATCGAGCGTGGCCTTGTCGCTGTGGCTGGTCACGAAGATGAAGGGCACCTTGTACTTGGCATTGACCCTTTCCGCAAGCTGCACACCATCGGCACCGTCACCCAGGTTGATGTCCAGCAGGAGCAGGTCGGGCGTGTGTGCCGCGATCTCGGCCATGGCATCAAGGGCATTGTCGCAGGCGGCACAGACCTCATACCCCAGTTCCTCGAGGTGCGCGCGCAAGTCCTCGGCGATCAGTGGTTCGTCTTCGACGATGAGGATGCGGACGGAGGCCATTCAGCGCGCAAGTTTGAAATTCCGCACGGACATTTCCACCACAGTACCACGCTCGTTCCGGATGCTCCACTCGGCCTTGAGTTTGCTGGCAAATGTCTTGATCATGCCAAGACCGAACCCGGTGCTATCGGCACTACGATCCGCGTCGGGGTCGTAACCGATGCCGTTGTCACGGACGGATATCCGAAGCGCGTCTCCTGAATTGGTCATGCCGATCACAAGCACTCCTTCACCCGCATCCGGCCAAGCATACTTCAGCGCATTGGTGATCAGCTCGTTGAGGATCAATCCCAAGGGTACCGCCGTATCCACATCGAGACTGAGGTCATCGATGGCCAACTGGAGCTGAACGCTATCAGCACGGTCGTAACTGCTGATGAGGCTGGAGGCGAGCTTCTCGACGTATTCCTTCATCTGCACGCCGGTAAGGTCACCATCGCGGTAGAGGTCCTGGTGGATCAGGGCCATGCTCTTCACACGCAGGCGGCTGTCGTTCACCGCTTGCTTGGCCGTTGGATCGGCGATCCCGCGGCCTTGTATGCTCAGCAAGCTGCTCACCGTTTGCAGGTTGTTCTTCACCCGGTGATGGATCTCGCGCAGGAGAAGCTCCTTCTCCTTCAACTGCTCATCGATCACGGCGTTCTTACGCGCCAACTCCTCACTCGTGCGCTTCTTGATGCGGTAAGCACGAAAGGCGAACAGCGCAGCCAAGAGCACCAGCGCCGCGCCGGCTGCTATGGCCTTGATGGTGAGCGATCGTTGCTCCAGCTGAGCCTTGTTCTCGGCCAAGAGCATGTCCTTACGGCCGCTGTCATACTTCTCCTGCATCTCGGTGATCTGCGCACTTCGTTCCGAGTTGAACATACTATCGTTCAATGCGGACCACCGCTTGTGGTGGAACAATGCGGAATCCAGCCGCCCGTTCCGCTCGAAATAAGCACCGAGGTACGCGTGGCTGTTGGCCACAACGGCCATGGCCTGGCTTGTCGTGGCGAGCTCCATGCCTTGTCGCAGGAAATACAGTGCACTGTCCTGATCACCGACCTCACCATGCAGGCGACCCAGATTGGAAAGGACACCTGCGCGTGAGTGGTCATCCTCCCCTACCGGCATCACCGCCAGTGCGGACCTCATCACGCGCATCGCCTCGGACTTCATCCCTTGCCGGTCCAATACGTTCGCCAAGTTCATCCGCGCGTTCCCCGCATATACCTCCATGCCTGCTTGCACAAGAATGCGCTCAGCCGCACGGTAACGCTCAGCGGCGCGGTCATACTCGTGTAGTTCGAAATGGATGTTGCCCAGATTGTTCGATACATTCGCGACCCAGACCGTGTCATTGATGGCATTGAAGCCGTCCAGGGCCATTGTGAATTCCGCCATTGAACGGTCCCAGCGCTTCTGCTTCTCGTGTACCGAACCGATGTTGTTGTGGGCCATGGCTTCATACCAAGGGTCACCCCCCCGCTCGAAATGCTGCAAGGCTTGGAGGTAGTGTTCCAAGGCACGGTCATGCTCACCAAGTCCGGTGTGGCACATGCCCGTGAAGTTGTGGCCCATACCTCGTTGCAGTTCCGTGCCTCCCTTCTCCGCCACCATTCGGTATCGCTCGGCGAAATACAAGCCGCTATCCGGGTCCGTGAAGACCGTGGCGCGCAACAGTTCGGTGAGCACCGGAAGGCGCGTCGTATCGTTGGGCAATTGTTGAACGACCCTGATCAGGCTATCCACTTGGGCCAGAGCGGGCAGTACACCGAGCGCCATCGACCAGCAGAGCATCATTCTTCGCATGGCCGCAAGATCATGAAGGTCCGCAGATAGGAACAAGCCGACCGATGCCCACGTTCACGGATGCAGGTAACGACCCGCTTGTACCAGCCCCATCCCCTGGTCCACGCAACGCCACAAGTAAACTCCCGCAGCACGACCGTGCATGTCCAACACTGCAGATCCGTTGATGCTCATTGTCCGTGCGATGGTCCGGCCTGTCCCATCGAGAAGCTCCACAGCGAACCGATGTGTGTCGGGACCTGACCATGAAAGCGTGTTGGCCTGGGCATGAAAGATGAATGGGCTGGTTGATGCAAGGCCCGACACCCCAACGTTGAGATCGGCCGCATCCAGGCCCACCACAAGCATGTCATGGTCGCTGCACCTGAAGGCGTTCGCTTGGTAATTGGCCAGGTTATCCTCGTGGTAGTCCAGCTCGGCGGGCTCATCGCTGTTGATGTGCCAGACCGCAGCCCCGGTGACCACGCCCTCCAGTGCATCAGTGGCCAGCACATGGTCCAACGTTCCGAAGCGACCTTCGAACCGATAGCTGTGCTCCTCCTCACCGAGCAGGGTGCTCATGCCCGCCGCGCGCAGTGCATCCAGTGGATCCTCCTGTGCATAGGCGTTGAGGTCACCCACGACAAGCTGCGCAGCGATGCCCGTGGTGGAACGGATCCCCGACCAATGCGCCAGCAGCTCTTGGACCTGGGTGCGTCGCAGCGCGTTGTAGCACCCCTGTCCGTCGCCTTGGTCCACGTTGGCACCAGTGGCATTGTCACACAACTTGCTGCGCAGGTGCATGCTACTGAGCAGGAAGCGTCCGCCTGTGGCGTTCACCGTGAAGGACTGGGTGAGGTGCGGTCGCTGGAACGTGAACGTGTTCAGTTCATACAAGGGACCCGTGGCCGAAAGGACAGATGGCTTGTAGAGGATGATCGACTTGGTCCCACCACTGCCCGATGCATCCTCCTCAAGTCCCACATAAGTGCCGGTACCCATCGCCATGTTCAGTGCCGCGAGCAGATCGGTCCAAGCGGCATCGTTGTTCTCCAGTTCGCACAGTACCACAGCATCGGCATCCACCGCTTGCAGCGCTGCCACGAGCTTGGTGCGTTGCCGCTGCTGTTCGGCCTGGGTCGCCGCACCCCAGACACCGAGCGTGGTGAAGTAGTTGAGCACGTTGAGCGAGGCCACCCGTACGGTGCCGCCCACCTCCGGCAACGCAGGACGAGCCTGGTGCGCAATGGGCACCACACCGACCGGTTGCAACCGGTATTCATCAAAGGCATAGTGCACCACGGCAACCAGATCGGTGACGGTACTGCCTGTGCGCAACGTGCCTTCCACACTTTGAAGCGGTGGTGGTTCGGGATAACTGGAGGTGCGGCCATCATCGAGGATGATGCGACCGCGCAGGTTCAGGTCCTCGCGCGTCAACACAGCCGTCACATTCGCGGAACCGGTACTGGTGGTGCCCGAGGCCACCACATCGTTGGGGTCGACCAGTTGTGTCGCGGTGAATGCCCGCTCCGGACCGAGGACGACCTCACCATACCGCAACCAGTTCTCCGTGTCGTTCACCACCAGGGCTTGCGGGAATCGCACCAACATGCCCTCGTAGCGCTCCCACAGGGCTGGATCACCGATAGGGAGGGTGAGCTGGGTAGGAGCGACCACCGCAGTGCCCAATTGCTGTACGGCGGTCACCGTACGGATCTCCGTGAGCCCTTGGAACTCATCCACCGTTCCTGTCACCTGCAGGCGTTGACCTACCGTGATCCCTGATGCGTTCGGCTGGTACACGAAGACCCCGTTGCTGGTGGCGGGGTCGCTGTCGCAGGTCGGGTCCTCGATGAAGTAGCCCTGCATGGTGCCGGTACCGAGGAACACCGCCGTTACCGTGCCCGTTGTGGTGACCACTGTACCGTCCAAGGCGCTGGCCGTACCACTGCCTTGAATGGTGCAAATGGGGGTCTGGGCCTGGGCCACAGTTGCACAAACGAACGCGAGCGACCACAGGGATGAACGTTGCATGCGCCGAAGGTACTGGCCGTGTCCTTGCCGATCAGTAGGACCCCGGCACGTCCTCGTCCACCACCAGAATGATGTCCGCCTGGCCGAGGGACTCCGCTTGTAGTTGGTTCAACCCGGACTGGGCGACCGTGGCGATGGTGACCCGTTCCAACGCGGGTGCGAAGCGTTGCAAGTACCAACCGATGCCCTCCTGGAAGTCGGAATGGAAGCTGCCGTTGATGTGCAGGAAATGCTTCCCCTTCGTGGCATGTTGTGCGATGAAATGGGCCATGGTCGCATCCTTCAGGGCCTGGGCCTGGGCCATGGTGGGGCTAGCGTGATCTCCCATCATGCCCAGCATCTTCACATACCCGGGCAATGCCGCGTCATAGGCGATAGGTAGTGGCGCGACCCAAGTGCGTTGACCTGCGGACAACGTGTCCAAGGCGGCGAACCCGCCCGTGCTCACGGCCCGCGCATATCGCCGTGGCACATTGGTGGCGATGACGGGAATGCCCTTCTCCTTGGCAAGATCCACCAACGGCGCATAGTCCGTTGCATGGTTCTTCCATAGCCGTGCCAACGTATCAAGTGCCTTACTGTCGATCCCACCGCGCAGGTAGCGGTCCAACGTCGCTTGGTCATCGGCCTCCAGCATCTCGGCGCCCAGCACCAAGGGACCGCGCGTTGCCATGTGCCGCGCCAGTTCCAGTTGCAACCAGTGCGCGATCGGGTTGTTGTGCAATTCGCCGAACAACACGATGTCCGCACCATCCACCAACTTGAGCAAGCGTTTATGTGAAAGGGGCTTCCCTTTGGCATCGAAAAGCGCATAGTTGGGAAGTACTTGGGCTCGTAAGGAGCACCACGCCGTCAGTGCGGTCAGTACCAGAAGGGTTCGACGAAGCATGCTGTGAAGTAAACGCTTCAGGCGCGCATGGGCCTGACGATCGCATCCGGATCCCGTATCTTTTCCGACGTGAACCCCGACAAGACCCTATCCCATACCGATGTGCCGGTGATCGAGGAACCCCAAGTGGCCCCGGACCATACGGCACCAGGCCTGTTGGCGGAGCTCTGTGCGGGGGTCGAAGAGCGTGGCCAAGTGACGGTTCACTGTATGCTACACGCGGCAGAAGGCGATTGTATCCGCATCTGGCCCAGCACCTACCTGGTGTGTCGGCACAGCGGCCATCGCAGTCAACTACTGCTGGCCGAGGGGATCCCATTGGCACCCGTCTGGATGCCGGTGGCGGCCGGGCGCAGCGTGGGATTCACGCTGCTGTTCACCGGTCTTCCCCAGCATTGTGTGCTGTTCGATCTCGTGGAAGAGATACCGGATCCGGGGGGCTTCCATGTATCCGGTATCCTGCGCAATGGTATGGATGTGTATCGTGTGGACCTGTGACGCATAGCTGCACCGGGATCAAGGATCGTACGAAATGTCCATGAGCGTGAACCGCCCATAGGTGAAGGGACCTTCGGGCATCTCCCAAACGGTTTCCCCATGGCCGGGTAACAAGCGACCCTGAATGAACCGGTGCGCACTGGCAGGCGTGCGGAACGTGCGTTTCATCGGCAGTTCTGGTGGCGACACGATGTAGCGGTCATCGCTGATGAAGTCCACCAGTCGATCCCGGTCATCGAATACCAAGCGGGCGGAGATGGTGATGCCCTTGTGTGCGAACCGCGCTGTAGCGGCATGATCATCCACGGCACTCCACGTGACGCGTGGATCCAGGAGAGCACCCGGAGCCAACAGGCATAGGTCGTTGAACCAAGTGACCGTCTCGGCCTGGTCCAGTTCCGATCCGCTCACATCCACCACCGGTATCAAGCCCAATAACATGACCCGCATGGAAGCTGTACCATCACCGTAGGCGTGCAGACCCTTGGTGGGCATCCCTTTCATGGTAGCGTCCATCCAGAAGTACCGCGCCGGTGGATGGAAGGTGTTCACCTGCACCGTGGTGAACGGCATCCATGGGCCACCTTCGGCACGGATGTCGCCTTTGAAGGACACGCGCATGCTACGCGGGCGAACCGTACCCAACACACCGGCCTTGCGCAAGAAGCGCTGCACGGGCAAAGGCAGCGGAGCGAGGTCCTTCTCCGTGATCAGCGATCCCGTCGGTCCCGTCGATCGCTCCAATGCGCTCCGGACCGACGTGCGATACTCGCTGCGAAAGTTCCAGACCGAGGCGCCCGCCACACCGGCGAACAGGATCAGCACATTGGCCAACGTACCCCAACGCGCATCCTGCCACTGGGTCCATACCAGCACTTGTGAGAGCAGCACCGCGGGAAGTGCGAGGAACCACCACCGATCATCGTGACGCAACAAGAGGAACGCGGCCACGAGGAAGAGCAGTGCAGCAAGGCCCCATACCATGCCTGCGGGTCGCGTGATGGCCTTGGTCAACTGGGCGAGCGTAGCCCATTCGAAGGCCTTGGCAACACCCATCAGATGTATGAGCCCATGCCCTACGATCACGAAGAGAAGCGCTATCCGCAACATGGCACAACAGGTTAAGGAACGACCCCCTGAAGGTAGCCCCTCTTCCAAGGATCCCACATGACCTTCGACATGCCGCCCTGGCCAGGTGTGCCGTGCTGGGTGGGATCACTTCCTGGCCCAGACCCGAATTGCCGTTTTCGCATTCATTCCACCCTTCATCCTCCACTTCCCCGTTCCCGATCGGTGTTCATACGAACAGGCTGAAGGAACATCAGTATCACAGCGTGAACGGCATGCGGTGGACGCCAGCGCGGTCAGAGCTCCAGGCATGAATGGCATATGTTCCGGTCGACCATCCGAGCACCACAAGGTCGAACGACAGCCGGTGTCGGCCACGCTCCAGCAAGGTGCGATCATGCAACACCTGGATGATCCTCCCGC
>Ga0075158_10000411_pt1 | contig 35472 bp, 35 predicted proteins | sample JI91814BDNA_FD_70968 | JGI IMG/M metagenome (GOLD analysis project Ga0075158, IMG submission 70968) | Wastewater effluent complex algal communities from Wisconsin, to seasonally profile nutrient transformation and Carbon sequestration -... | ecosystem: Engineered > WWTP > Effluent > Algae... | reverse complement strand
CTCTACGTCATCACCAGGATAGTAAGATCCAGTAATAACTAAAATTGGCGTGTCAGTAAGTTTTACTACTTCTTCTAGCGTGCTTAATCCAAATGAATCGTCCAGCCCCAAGTCCAGCAGGATTAAATCAAAATCCTGTTTTTGTAAGGCTGCTTTCGTTTCTGCTAGGCTCATGACATAAGTGCCTTTAATTTTGATTGGCAGATCATGGAAAATAATTTCCTTGAGGTAGGCATGTAAAAGTAGTGCCTCTGTTTGGTTATTTTCAACAAGAAGGAAATACAGAAGGTTGGTACGCATGTCACCCTTCGCACTCTGTCCTAAAGAGAACCACGCTTGTGGTGTCGCGATCTCCTGGTGTCACTACCTCACCAATTACCCTAAGCTGAATATAGAAGTTACTTGATCCTATATATGAAGATAGATCTATAGCAGCTATTTCTACCCATATATCATCGCCTGGATCAACGTCGCTATGCTGAATGATGTAAGTGTTTGGAGTGTAACTGGTAGGGAAATCGCCAACCATGACAGGCTCCCCATCGCTAAAAATACTAGTAGGCGAACCTGCATTTTCTTTAACTATCAAAGAAAAGCTAACACCTGAGTTTTCATGACCCGTCACGCCGCCATACAGATGAAGCTTAAGAGGATGCCCGGCTAGTGCAGGGCTTGAAAGATCAAGCGTAAACTCAGCGGTATTATCAAAACTACCTGTAGCACCGGCAACGATTGTGTTCCTAATACCCGCCAAAGCAGCAAAAGTAACTGATTCTGTTAGTGGCTCAAGGCTAAACTGGGCTTCTGCTCCAGATTGGGTATAAGGGATATTCACGCAATCAGCAATTAAAGCTTCACAGTAGGTTTTTCTGACACAATTATTATTAGGATCAACTAGTAAAATATTGCCTTGCCTGTCCTCAATAACCGCGCCTCCAGAGCCTAGATTGAGCGCTCCCATAAATACTGAATAGCCGTCGCCAAAATAACCGTTATCACTAATTAGATCGCCATCCAAGCTACCAGGTAGAGCGGTATTGTGAGCAGCTACAAAACCTACAATCGTTTCTAGTGTGCCTTCTGCCACCTTAAGTTTTTTGATTACACTGAAATCTATATCCTCTAAAAGAATGTTGCCTTGAGAATCGACACCCACCCCATTAATAATATTATAGGTGTCTAGTGCCGATCTGTAGTCACCACTATAAGCTCCTGTATCTCCAGAGACGATAGTATTAATTATACCCGTAGAGCTTGTTATTTTTCTGACTGACTGGTGAAAGCCATCACACAAATATAAATTATCTTGAGCGTCTACAGCCAAAGGAACGGGTAACTGAGAAATAGAAAGCTCTGCTAAGGTAGCTAAACCAGTGTCACCTGAATTATTAAAACTATCTAAAATTCCTGCGTAAACAGTAGCGGATCCGGCTGTTATTTTGAGTATTACCGATCTTCCTTCATCTGCTACAAAGATATTACCAGCACTATCGACCGCAATACCTCCATAAAAAGAAGAGGAAAGCTCGCCGTCAGGATCAGCGTACTCTAGTTGCATTTCACTACCATCTAAGGCAATAGAGATCACATAGTTGGGGAAGCTTTCAATAAAATATATCCTATTACTATAGTAAGCAATTGCACCTATATAATTAAAATTATAATCAGTAGGAAGATCAGTATAATCACCATCTGCGGGTAGTGTTAGCCCCCCTCCACCAACTAAAGTGCTAATAATATTGTCACTGGCTCTTACTTTTCTAATTCTGTTAGAAGGGTCATCTGGTAAGAAATCGTGAGAAATGTAAACATTATTATCTAGATCTACAGCTAACCCGCTTGGATTGTGTATATTAGCGTTTGTGGCTAATCCCCCGTCCCCTACCTCAAGGTTATCTGGCCGGCCAGCAAGTGTCATTATCTTGCAGCAGGAAATAGCTACCTGAGAGTCTATTACTGAATTGAAAGGATCTTGGGCAGGTATTGAAACTATTACCTCTACTGGAATATCAGAGCCAGTGTAGCCAGCTAAAGAAACTTCTTGGATAGTGTCGTTGGAAGCGGTTGTGATAGGTTGATTTAGTACCTCTACGTTATTGATTTTTATAATAATATTGCCTTCTGTGTCGTCGTTGTCCATGTGAGTTACGAAGGCAATAGAGGCGACCTCACCAGGATTGGTTATAGCGGTGCTTTTTGTAAACGTGGCAAAAGCTTCAGTTTGAGGTAGTTGTATGCCTCCCAACGCTTCAGGAAGAGAAGATCCGCCGTAAATGAAATTTTCTCCTTGAACTTCCACTTGCCCTAAATTGCAGTTATCTCCACCGCCAGCATCAACCGTAGTAACCCTAATTAGAATGATTTCATCAGCGTTTTCTGGTAAGGGATAATTATTTGCGCCATCTTTGGCACGCATTATCAAAGGGTCTAAAGCTATATTTTTGGCTTTTCCTAAGTAATCCTTAAAATAGATTCTTCCATTGTGCCCAAAGAATCTTACTGCACTAGCAATTACCCCTATAGGGCTATAGCTGACATTATTAACCCCAACCTTTTTATTTATATAAAAATCATCTATTTTAAGAACAGGAAGAGGAGCCAGACCGGCAAACCCTGGTTCTATGATTTCTATTCCTGAATGATCAATTGGTACTTTATAGGTTAAAATTTTCCCTGTGCTAGCAAGTACTTCTAAAATAGCATCTTTTAAGTATTTAAAATCTATATATCTAGAAACAATTACTGAAGGAATTTCTGGTGAAGTGCGAAAAATTATTGATGAGAAAAAAGCACTGGCATTGCCCGCTGCTATCAGACCAATTAGAATCTGAGTAAAAGTGTTGCTAAATTGCCCAACTATTCTTTTTCGCTGCAAGTGTTTACTATAACTAATAAGACTAAAACTAGTCTTAGGTCTTAACCCGGTTTTAACACTGTCTATTTGGACATTACCAATTGCCGCTAAATCTCCATGATAATCATAAATTTCTGCCTTTGGGGTTAGTTTGAGCGTAGGCAAATAGCCCGGAATGACAACATTGCAAATAGCCCCTCCATCAGACGGAGAATCATCTATCTCTCCTATGTCTAGAAATGGCGTTCTAACGCCGTCAATAAATAATTTACCGTATGAATTTGGGTTGCTATAAACCATTCTAATTAAGTATCAATAGTATAAGTAGCAAATGGAGGTTTACTAGGATTAAAGGCTTTCTCAATCAACATATCTTGCCTATCTTGAGGAGTCAGCGCTTTGATAGTTGCAGCATTTATTGAATAGAAATCCCGGCCACCTGCTAGAAGTTTTCTTTTAGAGTTCTGAATAGTCACTAAATAGTTGATGCTGCGTGATTCATGTTCAGCTACGAACTGCTGAGCAGACTTCCATCCTTTTACTATATTGGTACCAAAACTAATAGATAGATTGGGTACACACACTTGTGCTCTTCTAGCCTTCACTGCTGCAATAGCTGTAGGTAAATCTCTGCAATTTTCATCATCGATGTCGTCAAAAACTCTGCCATCCCCTGCCCCTTCGTCGTTAGCTTTGATAGAGTTTATGGCTGCTGGATCTTCTTCCTCGTAATAAATAAAATTAACAGCAGCAAATACTTCTACCTTGCTGCCCCCTGGCACATCAGCAGGAGAACAAAAAAACTTGTTTTCCTCTAACCTTATTCGTGCTTCAAATGAGCCATCAGGAGGCTGTACTTGGTTAGGATTAAAAGGTTTTCTCTTTAAGTTATAGGTAGTCATATCTGGTTTAGTAATTTTGATTATTAAAATTTCATCTGCTGTCTTTGGTAGTGGATACCAGTTCCTGTCTTCTTCTGCCCTGTAAATTTCTATGACAGGGTTTATTTCCTTATTTTTACCAAGATACTCAGTAAAATAAACCTTTCCATTATGCCCGAAATACCTTACTACGCTGGCTATAGGATCAATTGGTTTGTAACTTAAACCTGGAACCCAAAAAACTTTATCCCTAGAAATGGCTTCACCTGGCTCAGGTATTCTAAGTAAAGTTTTAGGAGCTGGATTATTTAGAAAAACATTGCTACCTACTTTAAGGACAGAATTGAACTGCCCTAGAGTATCTATTGCCAAAGCACCTGTGTCTTCTATCTTCCAGAAACAATTTCTTTTATCACATATTTGCTCCAAGAAACCTTGTAGCTTTCCTTGTGGGTACTTGAAAAAAAAAGGTTCATCGTTTGCAGGGTCTGGCCTGATGAAAAGATCTGTTAGCTGTTTGGTTGCACCTGGTAAAGCATAGGCCCCTGATTTACTGGCTGCTTCAATAATATGCCCACTGAGAGTATTGGTTTTTTCATAATTATTGATGGAATGGTAATTAGCATACTTTATATAGCTGTTTAGCTTTAATGGAATATCGTCCCCAGCTATTCCTATCTTTACTGGTAGCTCTCCACATATCCCGCCAAAAATCTTTTCTCTTACCCCGCCAATATTACGAGTCAGAAAAGCGATCTCGCCTTGTTTTGGTATTACTCCATTTCTTTCTACTAAAATATTAAGACTGGCTTCTGCTCCATGGGAGGTTAAACTGTCGTCTATTTCAGGATTGCCCACGACAGAAAAGAACTTACCCTTACCAATTTCTAGGCGTAACTCGGCATTAATACGAGATACCATCTTAAACCTTGTATGCCCTCAATGGATTACGTGATGCAAAGTCAGTAGTGTTTTTGGCGTCAAGTTCAGCATTTAAAATACTTACTAAATCTCGTCTATCTGGAATTAAGGGGATGATTGCATCAATCATACTGTTAGCCATTTCCTTTGTGATTTCCTGTTTATCTGTGGCGCCTGATGGATTAACTATTACAGTCTGATTCTCTATATTGATAAATTTTTCTATTGTTGCTGTGGCCGTAATTGGCTGAGAATCTCCAGCAACAGAACGGTTACCATCAAAATTATCGCTTCGGCGAGTAATATTACTGCTAGGCTTACTAGGCTGATTTGTTGGGTCACTTGGTGGAGTAGTGCTTGATGGGTCTACGCCGCTTTCAGATTCGTCATCTGAAGAAGGAGGATTATCTGGCGCTCCTGGGAAATTTGGGCCGGTTAATCCTGCTCCTGTTTCGGCGTTTTTCTCCTCAATGTCTGAAAAGTTCTCTCGTTCACGAGCAAGAGCAACCTGGTTTTTAGGCTCTGGTGAAGGCTGAGGCGCACCTGGTGCAGTAGGTTTTCCTTTGTCGCCAAATCCATCGTTGCCTTTATCCCCATCACCGCTGCCAGTTCCAGCCCCGCCTAGAGTTGAACCCGTTGGAGAAGCAATATCGCCTTTTGATCCAAATTTTTCTTTATCTCCCTTAGGGCTTTTACGGAAAGGCTCTACTATGGCAATAACTTGATCAGCAAAATCTGCATGGCGCTTTCTATTACTCTTGAGGTTGGTAAAGCCTTTACCATCTTTGAAATCAATAGTTACAAGTATACTGATTACATTGGCCTCTATCCCACCAGCAAACCTATTATTGATTTGTTTGGCATAAATCTCTTCAGCTTTATCTTTTAGATCGGAGTTTTCTCGCAAGGCTGTTAGGGCATAATTCCTAAAGGCTTTTCCTCCTAACTGTCTTGCTTCTGCTTCTAGCTGGTTTCCTTTTTTGCCTTTCAAGAATACATCTCCAGACCCAGGAGCATTTACGTCTTTAACCCCAGCTTTTGCTAATAAGGCTTCTAAGATTCTTCCAACTAAACCCTTGTATTCGTCTCCAGTTTTGATTTCATCAGGAATTGACGGGTAAGATCCACCTCCTGAACCTTCTGAACCTTGAGATTTATTTTGATCCTTTTGCCTAGAGCTAGAACTAGAACTAGAAGTAGAGCTAGAACTAGGGCTTGTTTGACTGCTTGAAGAACTATCTGAGCTACTTGAGGAACTACTTTGACTAGAACTACTGGATTTGTTAAGCCCAGAGTTATTATTTCCTGGATCTGATGTTGCAGACTTGCCCCCCGGCGCAGCGCTAGGAGTTCCAATTTGTCCAGCCGTGTTGTTTGGGTTACTACCTGGTGAGCTAAAAGGGCTACTACTGGATGTTGTTGATGAAGTTGAACTACTGCCAGCACTAGGAGTCGAGGAAGCAGAAGAAGCGCTTGGAGAGCTGCCCCCTGGATTAATCGTGCCTTGTGCTTCACCTATTTTATTCAATGTCGCCAAGTATTTCTTGGCTGCTTCATCGCTTAAACCAAAAGCGTCTTGTATTGCCTTAGCTGTTGCCCCTATTTGAGCGGCGTTTTCAACGGAGCGTTTGTTAATATCGTCGTACGTTTCCTTATACTTAGCCCTGATTTCTTTCTGACGTGCATCCAAAGCAGCAACACGATCTTTATGATCCTTTTCTTCGTCGACTTTAGCTTTGTCGAAAGCGCTTTGACGATCTTTGGCCTGCTGTGCGTACTCTGCGGCACGTTTTGCCCTTTCCTCTTCAGCTTGTTTTGCTTCTCGTGTTGCTGCTTCCTTGATGGAGCTTAACTTATCCTCTAAGGCTTTTTGGTTGCGAACTTGTTGCTCCTTAAGCAATTGCTCAAGCCTGGCAAGACCATCACGTCTTAGTTTCTCGTCTGTTACTTCAGCAAGTTTTAATCGTTCTGTGGCCGCATCTTCCTCTAATCTGAACTTTGCCTCTATAGCATCCTTACGGGCTTCAAACTCTTCTTTGGATAGGTCTTCCTTTTCAAGTGCAGCTAATTCGGCTGCCTTACGACTAGCGCGATCAACCTTTCCTTCGGCTTCAGCTAATTTGTTTTTTAATTCAAGCTGTTTTTTAGGATCTTTCTCCGCGTTGATTTGTTCTTGTAGCTTAAGTCTTTCGGCTAAACTGCCTAATTCAATGCTATTTGCTGCCGTTGCTGCTTCTTCTGCTGCCTTCTTTTTAAGTTCAGCTATTTCCCGTAGTCTTTCTTCTTCCTCTCTTATTGCACGATCTTTTATGTCTTTTTCTTCATTTGCTTGCTTTTCGGCTATTTCCTTAAGGTCTAACGCTAAATCTTTTTCTAGTTGCTTGAGTTTGCTATTGAAGGATTCGGCTTCTTCAGCACGATCTTCGTCAAGTTCCCTCTCGTCTTTTCTACGTTCTTTTTTTAATCTTAGAATCTCTTGTTCGCGTTTTTCTACTTCTTCTACTAGCTTTCTATTAGTTTCTGCTGCTTTTTCTAGATCTATGCGTTGACGTTCGGCTGCTGCTTGCAGGTCTGCCTTTTGGGTAAGATCTACCTTTCTTTGATTGATGGCAGTAAGAGTGTTTTCTATTTCACGTAAAAATACATCCTTATCAGGGATTGCGGCTACATTACGAATAAAATCCGCATGTTGGTTCAATTGCTCAATACGTGAATCTAGCTCGTCCAACTTAGCAGTGTTTATATCAAAAGCATCACCTAAGGCTATTACCCCGCCTTTAAGGGCTGCAACTGCTGAAAGTTCACGATCAGATCTGTCTATTACGGCCTGGTTTTCCGCCTCTGCTGCTTGAGCGCCTGCCACAAAAGCAGCCAGTTTTTCATCATTGAGTTGCTTGCGTGCTTGCCTTTCTTTCTCCAAATTTGATAAAAGCTGATTAATAGCCTCCTTTTCTTTTGCTACCAATTCAGCGCGTTTTACTACTTCTTCACTTACAAGTAAATTGATTTTTCCTTGTGCTGCTTCGAGTTCTTCCTTTGTTGCACCTTGCTTTTGCAATACCAGTAGGTTGTCTTTTTCTAGCTGGATTTTACCTAATACGGTTTTTAAGGCATCTTGAGCTATTGCGTTCTCCAGCGCTGCCTGAGCAATGGCTTTTGCCCTTTCCCTACTAAGTTTATTGATCTCTTCTAGCTGCTTTTGGACAGCTTTTTGGTATTCAGAAGCGTAAAGATTTACTGCCTCTACGGTATCTACAGAAAGGCCTATAATCTCAGCCTTTCGTTTATTTATATCAGCTTGTCTTTGTGCGCTTTCTGCCTCCAAAAGCGCTTTGCGTGCATTGGCTGCATCCTGAGCTAGTTTCACCCCTTGATCAAACTCTTGCTTGTCTATGGACTGACGACGGGTAGAAGCGTCTTGTTTTAGTTTGGTCTTTACTTCCTCAGAAGCACCATTAAGACCATTAATTTTAATGAGTGCGTCGTTCTCAGAAAGAAGGCGATCCTTATCAAATTTAAGCTTAATAGCCAATGCCTCTTGCTCGGCTTGAGTACGAGAAACAGAACCAGCAAGGATCTTAGCTTGTAACTCTTTTAGTGCGTTAGCTTCTAAGACATTAATATCACGGATTGATTTATCACGAGCTACAACAATAGATTGTTCGCTCTTTTTAATTTCCTCGTCTGTTTGTTTTCTTTTAGCAAGTCTAGACTGTTCTAGCCCTAAGGTTGCTGATTGAAGATCGTTTCTAAGTTTTAATACGTCGTCTTTTAGTTTTTTCTCATCCACTAAAATAGCCAGATTTGTACCAGCTTTGAGATCGGCAAGATCCTTACTTGCCTTCTGGCTATTGATAGTAGCTTCTTGCTCTGCTCTGTTTAGCTGATTGAAGCGTTGCTGAGCCAAAGAAATTAAAGTGGCGTTTTTTTCTTTCTCTTTTCTAAGTTCTTCCTCTCCTTGCTTAGACTTCCCAGCAAAAGATTCCAGTGCAACCTCGCTTTGAAAAGCTTCCTCTTTTATTTTAGTTAGTTCTTTTTGTGCTTGTTGTTTTCTCGCAGTAATATCCTGCAAGATTTTATCCTCTTGTTTGGCTGCATCTTGCCTGCGTTTTATTTCCTCATCAAGAGATTTCGTTACCTTCTTTAACTTGTCTTCTTCAAACCCTGCCTTTTGATCAACTTTCCTTTTTTCTAATCTAGATATTTCATCTGCTGCGGTTTGTTCGTCTATCAACCCCTGTCTTAGTCGTTGTTGTACAGCTAAGATTTGGGTGTCTGCTATGGTTGCAGTAATATCACCAAGGAATTTCTGATCATTGGCAAGCTGATTAATCCTCTTTGATAGCTCTTCTGCTGCAAAAGTCCCACTAACAAAAGCTTTTGTGAGTTTTTGTTGGCTTCCTTCTGCCTTATCTGTAACTACTGGGTAAATGCCAAGAATTGCCCTAACTGAATCTATTGGGTTTAATAAAGCGTCAAATCCTGTAGCTAAGTTACCAATGACGTTGATAGCTGTTGAGCCGAAATCTACTGAAGTAGTAGCTAATGTTTTTAATACCCCTCCTATGTCACCAATAATTGCCTTGATGCCATTTAAATCTTCTGGATCAACTGCTGCAATTGCATCGCTGGCATACTGTCTTATATCAAGCAGGTAGGGGAGGATTTCACCGCCAAGAGAAAAAGTAATTCCATCTGTTTGGGCTTGTATTAATTGCCCAGCTTCGTTGTACTTCCTAGATAGTTCTTTTAATTCATCACTAATTATTGCTCCAGTTTTCTTTAATCTTTCTTCGATCTTGGCGAAATTTCCAACCTGGTCTAAGAATTGCTTACTTGCTTCTTCTCCAAATATGCCAGACACTATGGTTAGCTGTTCTGTCGTTAGTGCTGTGCTGCTAGCAACTTTATCTATTTCTCTTAATACTGTTTCAATGCTTTTAGCTTTTCCCGCAGCATCTCTTACTTCAATACCTAATTTTTTGAACCTTTCGGCGGATTCTCCCACAGGATTCGATACAGCAGTATTAATTACTGACCCTGTTTGAAGTAGCAGTTCCTGTACGTTTTGAACCTCACCACCATAAGATTTAATGATAGTGGTCAAAGCGCCAATGAAGCTTGCACTTGTCCCAGTGCTTCTTTGGATGGCCAGTTGAGTTTTAGCAGCAAAAGCTGTATCTTCACCAAATTTGATAGCCGCACTACTGCCTAAACTAAAGGCTGCAACTGCTGCACCTACGGCAAGGCCGACTGGCCCCAAACTTTTTGCTACATTAATTAAAGCCCCGCCAACCCCATTAAACCCTTGACTTAAAGCTGGCGTCGCTTGGGTCAATGCCTGGAATTTGCCGCTCAATCCTTCTGCTAGAGTTACGGTTTGTTGAAATGAACTCTGAACGGCTTGAGAGGATTGGGTTAGTTGCTGTTGTCCTGTGCGTAAAGCAGTTATCTTGGCTTGAAGTGCTCCAACTTGGGCTGTAACGCTGGACAACTCAGCCCCTTTGCCCGTGTCACCACTTTTAACAGCCTGTTGTAATTGTTTTTGCTTTTCTGTTAAAACTTGTAGCTGTTGCTGTAACTGACGAATATCAGCTAACTTCTTCTTGTTTCCAGTCTCTTCTGTTTTGTTTGTTTCATCTACAACTTTACTGAGTTTCTTTCTTGCTTCTACCAATAATTCAAAAGCAGCGGCTTCATCTTCTGCACTAGCTGCTTCTGTTAAAAGTTTCTGTGCTTCCTGTGTTTCCTTTAAAGCCCTGCGAATTTTTTCTAAATTAGACAGTTTTTCCTTGGCAACACTGTTTTCAGTGCCGCCAGCTTTATTAGCAGCTTTTTCTAGTTCTGTTGTTTCAACTACAAGCCCGCGCAGTAAACTAGCAGCCTTCTCGAAATCACCAGCTAAGATCAGCTTGAGAATTAAATTGATTTGGTTATCTGCCATAAATAAATAACTTAGTCCAAGAGATTAGAAAAATTCCGGGTTAATGTATGTTTTTGTCTGAAAAATACGACTTATATAGAGAAAATAATTTGAGGTAAAAGATTAATGTCTAGTTACAAGTGTCATAATTGTGGATTGATTAATGCTTTGATAGATGGGGATCAGTGCAAAAGGTGCAATACTGCCTATGATCCTAACGCCAGCCCTTACCGTAGTACCTACACTCCACAACAACCTAGCCAACAAGTACAGCAATACCAGCAACCTGCATATCAACAGCCAATGTATCAACAGCATTTCCAAGGGAACCCCACCCCTATCAGCGGGGCAGAGGCTTTGCTATGGGCTTTGTGCTGTTTCCCCATTGGGTATGGCAGGTTTAACCAACTGGGCAAATTTTTTCTTTGGCTTTTGATAGTGATCGTCACAGGAGGCATTGGAGCAATCCCAATGTATATTGATTATGCGATGTGCTACGGAGCGCAAAAGAACAGACCGTTAAAACCTTGGGAATTTTTTCCTCAGCAATAAGCCTTGAGCTTGTCTTTAATCGCTGTTAGTGCGTCCATTTTGCCCATAAAAAAGCTTCCCTCTGGGTGAGGTTGCCCTGTTTCGTTGACCTTGCCCACTACCAATTCTTGTGCTTTGTAATGCCTATCCCAAGCTTGGTTGAGGTGCTTAATCAAATCAGGCTTGGTTAAACCTGTTGTAATAGTCAAATAAACTTCAACGTCAGTAAAGGATTCAGCTTGCCCTTCATAGTAGCGAAGTAAAGAAAGCGAGTTGATATCATCTTGCCTGTGATTGATTTTCTTTTGATTCGCCAATTTGTTTTTGAGTAAATAAAGTTTTCCGTCAATAAAGGAAAATAAAACGGTGGTGTTAAAAATAGTTTGTGTGGTCATATTATAAGTTGCTACCCATTCATGAATAATATTGCCGCTGGAATCTACATGGAACATCGCAAAGTTTTCTTCTCCTAAAACCATTTTCCCTAGCCTTACCCAATTACTGAGCCAGCTTAACATTTTGATCGTTTGCGTCTTTTCCTAACTCATCAATCATATTAGCTTGCGTACTGCTGGCATCGCTGCCTATGACTATATCCTGAGTATCACATCGGTAATATTGTTCATACATTCGCTGTGCCTCCTGGATTATTTCCAAGTTGGTGAGAGATTGCTTTACGCTACTAGTAGTAGAATCACTCATATAGCTATACCTTTCAATTGGCTGTCAAGAGATTTGACATTTTTCTTCGCTACAGCCTGCCCCAGTTCATTAAAATCTGGTTGGATATAAACAAATAAAGGAAAGCGATCTTGGAAGTAGTTAATAAACTCAGCATGTTCACCTGAAAAACTTGCCACCTGTTGCATACCTCCACTTTCTGTTCTTACTTGTGGATTAATAATGACTTGCTCAAACTTGCCTGTTCTCACTAAAACTTGCTCATTACCAAACCCCAATCTCTCTTTTTCCTTTAAAGTTGCTGGTTTGAGTTGATCCCAAGGAGTGTTGCCACGTCTACCCAATGATTCAAACTGAAGCTTATTGGCAGTGCCAAGAATCCCTTCAACGTCTTTTTCGGTGCCTTCAAGGGAAGGAATAAACCTAGCAAATAAATTGGCAGCTTTATTTAATTGACTATTATCAACTTTAAGAGAAATAGACATAGAGTTATAAGTTAAGTAAAACGGAATCAACCAAAGGAGTGGGCACATCAGGAGTCGTATCGATCGTGCCTCCGTTAGATCCTAAGATAACACTGGGGTTATAAATACTAATAACCCAATCATTATGCGCTTGCCCTCCAGCAGCATAATAGAAACCATCAGAATCTACTGGGGCTACAGTCTTAAACGCTGTCTTAGTAATGAAGTGCCCATTTTTAAGAGTAAAACCACCTGGTTTAACTCTCATGTTATAAAATAGAAAAATTCTGACTAGGTGATGATACCTTTTATCAGAGTTGTAGACATTGGTAATCATCAGGATTAAATCACCCATATCTGGATAAATTTTCCCCCCGCTACTTCCATTGACACCATTGCTTTTACCAGGAAGTAGGCCAAACGATAAATGCTCACGCATCCTGTTGTATGGCAAGCCCGTGCTGATCTCGTAACCTTGAGCACCGCTATAGAAAACATCTACTGGCATTGGAACTAGATCAATGCTTTGCTCTTCTTCACTGTACAAAGGCTTGACATCGATTTCATCTGTTGTTGGTAAAAACATTCCACTGGTTGGCCAAGCTACATCTTTCAGGAGAGGATTAGGCGGACTACTCCCCTGAAAGGTAGAGGTAAACTTAACTGTTTTATCCTTTTCAACCTTTGGCCTCCAAAATAGAAAACTTGGGCCAAGAGATAGCTTGTCTGAATGTTCGCTTGGCATCAGATTAAGTTAGAGAAGGTGAATAAGGAGCAAAGTAACAAAGCTCATCAGCATCGGCTTTGATTAGGTTTAACTTGGCTGAAATAGGTTGATTCTGCTTACCAAATTTCACACTAAACCCATTACTTTTTACTCTTCTAAATGCTCTTATATCCTTCTTGCCTGGGTAACGTTGAGAATCAGTAGTCAAAATAATCCCATAAGTTTGTCCATTAGGAAATAAATTAGGAATTACAACTTCTCTATCACCAGTCGATGCTATGCCTGTAATCTGGGAATAAACTCTAATTATATCAGTGTTTAGATCTTCAATAAAATTAACGTTTAACTCACCCTGTGAAGCAGTGTTGTAGTTATCCAAAGGAAAAAACGATTGCCCACAGGTTACTTGCTGCTCACTGGCAGTAGCATTAAAAGCTGGATCTTCTGTCGAGCACAAATACTTAATACCTGGATGGGTAGGATAATTATCTGTTGATAAAGCCACAATACCAGGAGGTTGGGGAAGTATTTCAATAGTGAAATCATATTCATTTTGCGCCGTACCAAATGTATCCGCACCTGTTATTGTAATGGTTCCTGAACTTGCAGCAACAGAATCATATTTAAGCGCAAGAGCAGCAGCAACATTAGCACGACTTTGCCCTTTGAAGCCTGGTACTCTAGCACGTGCATTAGTGAGTGAGCCAGTTCCAGTAATAACAGCGTTTATAGCAGTGGCAAAAGCGGTCATTGCTGTAGTAAGGGTTTCTGATGTCTGAACATCTTTATCAACTACCACATCATAAAAAGGGCCTGTAAGCAAAGCCCCGCCAAAAGGTATAGCATGGAAGGTAATTCTAAGAGTGAATTTGCCTATAGCACCTGTTAGAGTAAAAGTTTGTTCTCCTGCTGTATCAACGTCTGCCCCTTCTAATTGTCCAGACTGAGGGAAAAATTGTTCTATAACCTGATCGCCTAACTTAAAAAACAATGTTGGGATTTTAGCAGATAATAAATTTTGAATTTGGTCATTCACGGCAAAAATATCGTGAAGACCGTGAAACACTTGATCACTGTTCGTTCTAACCACATGATCCATAAAGTTAGATCTCCTTTAATATAAATTAGAATTGATTAATCAATGCCAGCTAGAACAGAGATCTAACTGGAAAAACTAGGGTTAACCTATATAGTTGGGTAGATAATTGATTCTAAAGTTGAGGGTTTTAAGTAAGCCTATTGGCTTTTGTGAAAGGTTACTGCCTTTTGCTAATCCTGATTCTAGAATTTCCGCTGTAGGAGGAATATCTAAAAATTGAGGTACGTTTTCTACCTTGCCAGTGTAAACTAGCTCTATTGGTGCCCTCTGAAAAAACGTCCAAAGGATTGCCATAAAAGCTGTAGAGTAAGAGTTACTCCTTCTTCTAACTTCGTCTGGATCTCTACCGTCTTCTAGTGTAACTAAAAGAGAACAGTCCAAAATAGTAGAAACGGTTTGAGCGCTCTTTTGATACCTTGCTGAATAGAGTACATGGCAGGCTAAAGCATTATAATCAGCCTGATCGTCATTAATATGGAAACGATTATCAGGGATAACAAGCAATGGATCGCTTCCCAAACCATCTAAAGTAGTTTGCCTTTCTAGCTCTTCCTCTTGATTCTCCTTAATTAACCTGATGACATTATCGATAAAGATCCCATCATTAGGAAAATCATATAGCCTCTTATTAAGCAAACCGCCCACTATGTGCTTATTGCCGTAGTCGATGCCACTTGGCATAAGGATTAAAATACCTCTATAACAGCATCAATCTCACCAGTAGGAGCAATTGCCCTGTCAAGCGCTGCGACTAACTGACCTGGTGTACGACCAATAGAAGACTGATAACTGCAACCCTCTGGCAACTTCTTATTTTTCCTTAGGGCAAAAATAGCGTCACGTAGCTTGTTGAGAGCATCCACTGGTTTATCGCCCTCTTTGACTTCTGCCCTTACAAGTAGCTCTAAACTTTTGAAATTGGCCTGCACTGTTGTTTCTGGCTCAATGGCTTTAAACACATGTTCTTTCACATCAAGTTTAATATTGTTTACGTTCTCAACCTTTTCCTTTTCAGTCCTAGGCTCTTTTACTAGTGGAATATCCTTTTTCTTTGACTTTTGCACATTGATAAATTCTGAGGGAATGCTACTAGGTTCCTCTCTAATTGCTTCTGGTGTTGCTTCTGGTGTTGTCTCAGAAACTTTAGGAAGTTCCTCTGCTTTGTTTCTTTCTTTTGACATGTTATTTCTCCTAAGTAATTAATTAACTAATAGTTGCGTGATATAAAACTAAGTGACTTTCACCACTAGCTCTCTCAACAAAAATACCATCAGGGCAAAGAATCCCCTTCTCTCCAAACCACATACTCTTTTCTCCACTTGCTGCCAAATTAATAAACGCTAAAGCAGGATCTCCTATACTATCTCCTTTACGCAAAATAACTTTTGCCACATCAGGAGAACCAGCGTTTTCTCTAACAGAATAACCAAATAGTCTTAGATTGGCAGTTGGTGCAACGCCTTCAACATCAGCTGTACCAGTAGCTACTTCTGTTGCTGTGATACCTCCAAGTAAAGAGGTTAGTTTTGTGTTGGTTGTTCCTACTGAAGTGTTTACAGTTCCTACTGATGTATTAACTGTACCTAAACTAGTGTTGATTGTTGCTAGACTGCTATCTTTGGCCTGATCTAATGCTGTAGTTTGCGCACCAGAATATTCCTTTACCATTCTAGCTGTGGCTGTAGTGCCTACGCCTAACGCTACAAAATCAGCATCGTCGTCAGCATCAGCTTGGGCAGCATCTAAATCTGCTGCTGTAAAAGTCTTAATACCTAGTAGGCTTTTTGTTGTATTGTCGTAAGCACCAAAATCATATGTAGGCATAAATATTTATCCAGTATTATCTAGTAGTGTGACTAGCTATTGATTGCTAGGTTGGTATATTGACCAGTTTGAAGCTTAATAAGTTCTTTCTTTGTGTCTTCAAATAGTTTCTTGGCGTATTTGTAATGAAACTTAGACTGAGACTTATAGCTACTACCACGAATTGCAGTGATTAAAGAACCTGTAAAACCTTGCACTAAGGTAATATAAAAATTTCGTATTTTTTCTGGTATATCATCAAGAACATCAGGAATAGGAAAGCATCCTTGGACGATGGCAACAGAATAAACTAAAGCACTAAACTGTTTTGCGAAATCATTTACCTTGACCTCTGTAGGCTTACTATTAGAAGCCAACTTAAAAGATGAAACCAATTCTACGGACTGTTCGGCGCTTGCTAGTTGCAATAAAGGTATGTCTGTTTTATGTAACCAGCTTTTATCAAAATGACCTACTTTCAGACTAAATTCTAGCCAATCACGAACGGTCTCCACGAAACCCAACAAACCTTCCCAGTTCTCTGGATCAGAAGCAAACCCCCTTTTCTTGACAACATCACAGAAAGCACGAAACTGAGCTATAAGTGAAAATAGTGCAACTTGATGATCAGTTAGGTTGGTAAAATCACAGCCCCTAGTTTCCCCTGCTGTTTGAGTCTTCGAGTTAGCATCGTCAACACAAGTTTGAAAAGAAGTATTTAAAGCAGAAGAATCTACTGTTGAAACTTCTAACCCAGGAAGTATTACGATAGCTTCAGAGATGGTAATTGGAAAAATCATAGCCTAATCCCCTAAACAGCTCATGTTACCTGTAAAGCCTGACGTCAAAAGTTTTTGGGTTCATGCTGATGTTTGTGTCAGCAGTGTCACTTTGAATTGAAACTGTAATAGTGTTGGAGCTGGTGAGATCCAGTGTAGTGCCAATCTGTATTGCTGCAACGTCGCCTGATTTACTTGCTGTGCTGGTACTAGAGGCAATATCGCTGGCCTCAAGTCGAGTGCTCACTGTAGTTGAGCTTTGCTTATTTAAACGAAATTTAATCACCTGGCCAGAAGTTCCACTACCATTCGATTTGGCGAAAGTGTGGGTCATCACAACTCCGCCAACGTCTACAGTAGTAGTAATATTGGCGCTACTGCCAGAGGTGTTGGTAAGTAAGAGCTGTACCTCTAATAAGATGAAATCGTCATTGCTGGCCAAAGTATTTGCTGGCAATGAGTAAGTGAAACAGCTATTACTGGCTGCTGTGTTTGAAAAACTCGCACTAGAAACCTGCTTGCTTAAAACTACTCCTGACAAATCAGTCCAAGATCCTGCCCCGGCTGTTGTGGCAGTGAGCGCTTGCCCGTCCTTGGTTGGAGCAGCACTTGGTACAGTAATAGTGTAGCTAGTTGTTGTCGCTGGAGTTGCAAGGGTTGTCGTGCCACTGGTTGAGCCGTTTAATATTAGAGTAGAACTGCTAAAAGGAGAAAACGCGCTATTGTCCGCTAGCTTAGCTTGTATAGTGGTTGAACTTCTGCGAAGGCTAGGAAAACTACTAGTAGCCCCTACGAAATTTATAGCCGCGTCAAACTGATGGATAACTTTACTAGTAATTAATGTACTAGTGTAGGTGAGCACATCAGTAGCATTATTGATTCTAAACAATACTGTTCGGCCAGTTCCACCGTTTAGTACAGTGTCAAAGGTTGAGTTTTGATGAAGAGCAAAATTACTAGAGGTCATTCCTTGATAACCAAAGGTTGCTCCTGTGCTAACGTCGCTAATTTGGCTTCTACTACCAACTTTTAAACCATCACCTGTATTACTAATCGTTACTGGTGTAGTAAAAGTAGCTAAGGTAGAAGTCATAGTCAATAATTCTGTAGCGTCATTAATTCTATGATAGATACCCTTGCCCGTAGCACAGTTTATAATAGTGTCATATGTGCTATTTTGTCTTATCGCGATATTACCTAAGGTTGTAGCAGTGCTATAGCCAAAAGTAGCAGTACTAGAAATTGTCCTAATTGCCCCAACGCCTAATTGGGTATCGCCATCTAGATAAGCGGCAAGGTTGGTCGTGCCACCAGAAGCAGTTGAGTAAAGCCCTATATTGGTGCTCGAAGTTCCAGTATGGGTATTAGAAAAATACCCGCCATAGGTTGTCTGGGTACTCGTTCCATTCGCCCCTGAAGTGACCACTTCAAAGAGTTTTTGCGCGTTTCCTGCTGCTGCTGTGCTCGTGCCTGAGAGCTTGAAAGCGGTGGCTGCGAACGTGCCCCACTGCCACTCCTGCAGGTAGTTAGTATTATTAATAGTATTAGTACCCGTAGCCGCTAGAATGCCGTTCAGTACTGGGTTAGCGCCGCCACTCCCTGTTGCCCCAGTAGCTCCAGCGGCTCCTGTTGCTCCTGTTGCTCCTGCGACACCAGTAGCACCAGTAGCACCTTGAGCGCCTGTTGGTCCCGTTGGGCCAGTCGCGCCAGTCGCGCCAGGGGAAATGGCTGTACTTGACCCGTCGCTTTGAAGCGCATGAACCACGCCAGAAGAATCTGTGTAAGTGCGAACCCTGCCAGCGTTAGGGTTAGCTGGCGGCGAGGACTGTTTGTTATAGTCAGTGTAATCGGTAGTAAGTTTTTGGTCTTGAGCTGGAACTAAAACAGGAGTCGCCCAAAACAAAAGAAATAGGCTAATAAAAAGTATTTTATTTTTCATTGGATTAGAAAAAGGAAAGAAATTATTAAGAAAAATCGCCCTTGAAGGCTTTGCCAGCGTTCTCTGCTGCACCTTTATTTTTTAATGTTGCGGAAGTGTCTGAATTGATAATCACGAATAATTGATTGTTAATATCTCCAGGCTCTGCTACGTAATCAAAATGAGGGGTCAATGTATTAAAACCATAGCCCGTTAACTCGTACTGGCCGTTTACGTCAAGTACATCAGAAAACCTTTGCTTGCTATCCTCGGCGCTTGAACTACTCTGATACATGGCAGGAGAAAAAGTATTAGAAGATAAAACGTTAGACATTTTTATTCCCCTTAGTAGCTTGGCAGTTGCTCTATAGCAACACGGTCAATAATAATTACTAAATCTGCTCCTGTTTCGCAGGCTTCAAGGGCAAATCTAGTTTTGTAGTTACCGATATAAACTGGAGCTAAAACGTACTTTTCGGTTTGCCCACTAGCTGTTTTTATAGCGTTGCCAAGATTATCCTTTCTATAAATTAAATCACCCTTACCCCAAAATGTAGCAGGATCGATACCAAGTTTTTCTAATATCTCTGATTGGGCAGGATCTTCAAAGTAAGGACGTAGCTTGGGAATACTATCTGAGCTATTAGCTTTGCAGTAAACGGAGATAATTACCCAATAAAGTCCAACTTTAGGATCAAAAGTAACTAAACTTGTGCGAGGGCTGTTGATAGGTGCACCGTTAGCAGAACTGCTATTGCCGTTCTCGCTTGCCTCCAGCTCGTTTGCTGTTAACCCTTCTATTACGTGTGTCCATTCAGACATTGGAATTATCTCCTATATTTATCGGTGAGAAGAAAAGAAGTGGCTATAAAGGTATGATAATGTTATAATTAACGGATTAGCAGAGTGGTGGAACACCCTGTTAACCCTAACCAAATATCAATCTTGTAGGAGACTGACACATGACTGAAAAATATAATAACATCCCTCTATTACCCGAAAAAGACATTAAACGTTTTTGGTCTAAAGTAAACATTTTAGGCGCTGATGATTGTTGGCTTTGGACTGCTGGCCTTAGAAATAAATACGGTCAATTTAGTTATAAACATGTTCCGTACAAATCGAATCGAATCGCTTATTTTCTGCACTACGACATCGATCCTAAGTCTTTTATAGTATGTCATACCTGCGACAACCCTATTTGCTGTAATCCTGCCCACCTTTGGCTTGGCACTCAACAAGACAATCAAGCCGACAAGGCTACGAAAGGAAGACAAGCTAAAGGCGATACTCATTATTCTAGAACAAAGCCAGAAAAATTGGCTCGTGGAGAAAGAAACGGAATGCAAACCCATCCTGAAAGCCACGTTCGCGGAGAAAACCACCCATTGGTTATAAATCCAGAGCTTGCCGCAAGAGGCGAAAGCAACGGAAACTCCAAGCTTACAGCAGAAAATGTAAAAGAAATCCGATTGCGTTATAGCCAAGGCAATGTTTCTCAGTGCGTACTCGCAAAAGAATTTGGAGTTGAGCAAACCGTTATAAGCGCCATAACAAGAAGAAAGATTTGGAAACATTTAGCTTAAAACCTAAACTGTTGCTGAAAATGGTGTTGCTTCTGTACCTGTTGCAGCAAGCATTCCGCGTACTGCCCATTTACCGCTAGCTATGTCTTCGAGTTCTAACCACTCACCTAAAGCTGTACTGCCGGTGGTTGTTCTGTTTAGGGTTATTGTGTCATCTGTCCCACTTGCTTTGTACCCAAGAACAGCCGCGCTATCATCGCTAAGGACTGACACTAACCCATACATTGTATCTGTCGCGTTGGCGACTTTTACGATATGGCTATTTGACGTAGCTATAACCGTGATTGCAAACCTAAATTTTGCCCCTGATCCTGTCGCCGCTGGAAGCGTAACAACTGATCCTGCTGCTGTATCAAGCTTGATTGTTTTGCCGTTGTGCTCTGCTACGGTCAATCTTTTTGTTGCACCTGCTGCAACTGGAGCGTTTAGCCCAGCCATAGCTGCAGCGCCATCAGGATCAACTAAATATAATTGGGCACCAATAAAAGCTAATTTCTTGTTACCTGCTTTACTGGCCTCACCTAGATTATTAACATCGGCTGATTCTAAAAGCTCAATAGCATCTGCTCTTAATAGTTGTAATTCGTTCGCCATTTTATTGACTCCTATTTCTAATATTTACTTGTAAACGGATTGTGGCTAGCTAATTTATCCAGCCGACTAATATCATGTTTATCTTCGCCTGCCACTTCATTGGCATTAAGGGCAAAGAATATTCGTGCTTTGATTGCACGAGCAAAAATCTTATCAAAAATATCTGCTAGATCTTCTCTAGGTATAGTCATCATTGCAATAACTCCAGTCGCAGCGTCTTGAATCTTATGTAATGCGCCATAACGCACTTCAAAAGTTTGACCAGTACTGAAATTTTGAGTAGGTAAAAGGAATACTTTTTTCTGCACGTTACTGATAACAGCACTACTAGATTGGGGCATCAACTGACTACCAATAGAAGCAATAAAAGGCTCTTGCCTAGATGCGCTTCCAGTTCCTAGTCCATAACCATTACCAGAATAAATACTGCTACCAAACCTAATAGATTGATTAGAATTAGAGTAGTAATCATAGCCAGACTGGCTAAGATCGATTAGGGTCGGGTCTTGTCCTCTTTGCAATGCATGTAAAATACTTGTATTGAGTTCAGACCCATCAACCCAGTCATCAAATAGAATCGCGTACCTGCCGTTTATCTCAATAGTGCCTAGAGATAGAAGCGGACTAACCGCAGAGTATTCACCTACAACACTATCAATAATGTTTTCCAGTTTTGCATTGCCAGAAAACGGAGCAACGCCAATAGCGTTTTCGTCCGCTTGCTGTTTAATCCAAAGCTTAAAAGTTGTTCGGTTCGTTGGATAAGACATTATTTACCGGGCTTACCTTGAAACTTTTTGTCATCAACAGGATTAGTAGGAGGAGTATCCATCGCTGGCTCTGCTGGCTTTTGTGCTGCTGCTTTTAAGGCTGCGAGTTCTGCTAATGCTGCATCGCGTTCTGCTTCGAGTTTAGCTTTCTCGTTGGCAATGGCTTGTTTTTCGTCTTCAATCTTCTTTTGTGCGGCTGCTGTGTATTGCCCTGCTGGCACTGCTCCTCTAGCTGCTGCCTCAGTAATTCTTGTACCCGCTTTATCTGTGAAAGAAAGACTAGGATCGCTATCCTGGACTGACGCATCAATGACTTTCACGTACCTTGCTAAACCTTTGACTTCTGATATTGCCATAAATCACCTCTGTAAATTGGTTTTGAAGGGGCTAATAGCCCCTAGTTGATTGGATTATTTTGCTTATGCTGGTAGGCCAGTGTCAGCAGGAGGATTAACTATATAGATTGCTGCGTTGCCAAAGTTTTCTGGCTCGTCAGTATTTGGATTTCTAGCACCTGGTACGATTGCGATAAGCTCACGCACAACTAAAGATTGAGCTTGTTGATGAGTCCTAACTAACTTGCCGTCATTGTTTATTTTGCCGCAAGTTAGTAAATCGCCCAGCATTGGAGGAGCGTATTGGTTGTAAACCAACGTTTTGCTCATACCAAGATTAAGCAAACGGTTATCGTTGTAAACAGGGTCTGTAGTTCCATATACCAAACAACGACGAAGTATTTCAAGGTATTGATTATTGCTCATCATACCTGGGCCAATATTTGTAAAATCTAATTTGTTTTGCCCTTGGAAGTGAGAGGCTAATGCCAACTGCCCTTCAAGAACTAAAGCAGAACCGATTAGATAATCTATATCCTCAACCTCAACCTGACGCTTACCTCTCAAATCTGCGATCATTCTAATAATCAATTCAGCTAATTGATTGCCTTTGATTTGGTGAGTTTCACTACCGCTTAGAGCGCAATCAAAACGAGTGTAATTACTATATGGTGTGTACTGGGAAACAACTGTAGCGTTTACGCCATCAAAGTTTGAACCTTCAAGCATTACTACAATACCAACATGATCCAAAACAAAGTACGTAGGATCCGGATCAGAAGGGTTGATCTTCACACCCATTTGAAGATTACTATCGTACATTCCGCGCACTTGAGTCTTGCCACCAATTGCGGCTAGTGTAACAGGGTGAGCGTTTAGCAAAGATTCTGTTGAGCGCTCTAAGAAAGGACTAATGCCAGGAGGCACTACTGGGCCTAAAGCCAGGGTTACAGTACCACTTGCTTGACCTCTTCTAAGCTTGAAATATCCCACAGCATTACTAACTGTTCTACCCTCAACAACCCTAGGGTCAGAACCAAATACGACAAAGTGATCGGCTTGAGCGAGATTAAGAGTTTCATTTGTTACAGCAGTAGCACCATAAGCACCAGTAGATCTAACGTTTTCGGTGGTAATCATTAACTCAGTCTGTTTATTCAAATATTGCATCAAGTGATAGACGCCTTCAGCGTTCAAATCACGCTTGTAAGGATCTTGGCTCAACCAATAAAGAACGTCTTTGTTCCATACTATTTCTATCTCTCTCCATCTTGCAAAATATTGATAAGGCTGACTAAACACTTCAACCTGAGCTAAACCATCAGTAGCAAGTTGTCTTTGGGCTAAGTCGTAATCTTTTACAACAGTACCCATTGCGCTTGTAAGTTCCACAAACTGACCTATAGGCATTCCGCCGCCGCCATCACTAACGCGGCCAAGGGTCATATTCAATCGTGGGCCATTTTGTGCTAACTGCATTATTGGCGAAGGAATCCATTGGTTAACTATACCCATACCCATAGCCAATGCGGGGTAATTACCGTTTTGGCTACTACCGTTGGCGATAAAATCTTCTTTGTAGGTTCTAGTATATTGCTGTTTTGTTTTTTCAACAGCAGTCTTGCGAGCCTCATTGCCTTTATTTGCCTCATAAAGAGCATATTGTTTAGGGTGATATTCTTTCATATAGCTAAGTAAAGGTTTAACAACCTTATCTTCAGCGATCTTCGTTGTTTCATCCTGCTCGCCTTGCCAACCACCATTGCCCTGATACTCTGTTTGTTCCATATGTTGCTTACCTGGCAAAGAACGTTTGTTAAAGTTTTCTAGTTTTACATCTCTAAGAATTCTTTCAAAGCGTTCCTCTAAGAATAACTTTTGTTCTTTCTCGGTAACGCATTTTTCAGAACAATCTTTGAGCGCCTTATCAACTAACACTTGTGGGTATCTATCTTGATCCCAAACTTCATGACCAAAGAATTTTGTCTTAGTTGCTATAGCTTTGTCTTTTTTCTCGGTAATAGTTACTGCTCTTTCTGCTGCGTCTTCTTCGGCTATTGCCTTATCAACAAGGCGTTGATACATTGCATCACGTCTTTTTTCTTCTTCAGTTTTCATAGCGGGTTGATCGTTCCTTTGCTCTCTAGTTGGTTGACTAGTAGGTTGAGCAGTTTCTTTTTTAGCTTTAGCAGCATTATGTTTTTCAACTGCTGCTTTAACAGTAGGAATAATGCTTTCTACTTTGCACTTCCAAATAGTTTGAGCGCGTTTAAATGATTCTTTTCCAACCTCATCATCTGGAAACTCTTCTTCTGCTGGTTCTTCATCGAGCTTGTTCATATCCTCAACAGCAGCACTATCACTGACTCCTGCTGCTGCTAACATACCTTGAATGAAAATCAAAATAGATTCTTTATCAGGTAATGCTTTTATCTGCTCTAACGTATCAGCAGATAATTCTTCTAGTTTTACTCTTACTTTTGCTACTGACATAGGTTCTCCTTTACTGCCAGTAGCGTTCGCTCTGGCGTTAACTTCTGATTGAAATAATTTAATAAAATCGTCTACAAGTTCTTTGAATACATTACTTTCCTTAAAAGCTTGTTTAATTTGTTTGCCTGCTGATTCCCATCTAAGAACATTTGTTAGCTTAGTACCAGGAATGCCGGGCTGTTGATCAGGAGGTAACCAATCAATAATCATTGGGAAATCACCCTCAGGAATAGATAGTTTATCCATCTCATTCCAGCCCCAATCAATATCGGCTGCTGCTCTTATAGAACAGTCAAAATCAACACCTGCTGCTATAGCTCCACCTACCAATAACCCTGTCCTATTCACTAACTTGTCAGTGCCGTATTCCATTTCACCAAAAAACTCCACCGAGCTATCAGCGTTTTCTACTAATTTAGTTAGGCGGGTAACAGGAATCTTGCCTGTAACAACCGGGTCGTCCCAATCTGGGTGACCAAAATACATGTACAAAATAGGCACACCACGTTCTATTGCTCTATTGCTAGCTTCAACGCCTTGGGACACACTTGTCCACATGCGACCATTCTTACTAATCTTTTCTGCTGGTAGTGTGATTTGAACCTCACGAGGAAGTTTTATTTTTCCGTCAGGATTTTCAACCTCGCGGTAAGTGTTAACTCTAATTTTTGCCATTGTTACATCACCTGTTCAGGGTCGGGATTATCTTGGTTATCTTCATTAGGTTGACTGGTTATGGAAGGAGAAAGTTTTGGTTGTGGATCAATATAATCTTCTGGATATATTTTTCTTAACTTAGGATTTTCTCTTAACAGTTCTTGCCACCACTGATCCGGGTCGGCTTTATAAGCTTGTGCTGCAACAAAAGCAGCCCTTTTAATAGGCATTAGCTGTTTGTCTACAGCTATTACAGCCTTTTCTACTCGCTGCATTGCCCTGTCTTCTGTTACCTGGCCTACAATATCTGATTTAAGTTGGATTAAACGAGGGTCAATATAAAACTTGCCAGGCTCTAAACCCCAACTTTTATCAGCAGCAGCAGCAGCAACGTTAGTTAAAAAACTTGTGCGTTGCATAAAGGCAACGTCACGAGTATTACAAAAGAGCATTGCTAATTTATTTTCACGATCAAAATCTGATTCTGTTAGCCATTCAGCAGTAGCACGATTTACCCCTTCAGGAGTAATAATCATCGCTAATGAACGCCCTAAAACCCCTGCAATAGCAGCAGCACGATACTTGACATCATTATTAGAAAAGTTGTTGTAGTAATTTCCTGAAGCCTCAAGACGAACCATTTCGCCTTTACCGTTAATCCAAACAACGCGATGAGTTTTAGTATCTTCTCCTCTTGAATTTCTTTCTTCTATGCTTTCCCATTTGTCTCTAGCCAGTACAGAAGGGTGTACAGGATTGCCAATAGCGTCTTCTCTTTGTTGCACATTGATAGGAAGATCGTCCCTTCTCGCTGTTTGAACCAAATCCATTGTTCTAATATTATCTTGAATGTATTTAATCACTGATAATAAAAAAGTTACGCCAAATATATCTGATCTAAATTGTCTATTTTGAATCGATAAAACTTGCAGGTCAGAAAATCTATGTGAAGGTTCTCCCCATATCATAGGATCGTATTGCTGAAAAGCTACATATTGCCCATCTTTGAGTTTTAGTTGAGAATTTACAAGGATCTCCATTGTTTGGTATGGCAAGCCCATTACATCTGTGATAGTGCCATAAGCATTCCATCCTAAGCGGTCATAAACTCCGCCGTACAAAACATATTCTCTTAAAGACATTTCCCTTTCTGAGGTAGGGAATAACTTTGCACCTGCCTGATAAGCGTTATTAGCCCTAATAGCAGACTGAACAGCAACAGGATTACTATCTTGTCCTTCTGCTGGTATAACCTCTTGCTTTAAGCCTAACCTACAAGCTCCCTCAATACGCGAGTTAATACAACTAGATACAGTAAAATCATTTTCAAAAAGAATTCTAAGTTGCTCACAAAATTGAAATCTTTGTTGGACATTTGAAGATCTAGATTGCTGCATTAGTTTATGGATAGTTGGAGAGATAACCCCACTGCCAATAGCGGTAGTAAAAATATCTTTCTCAGGATCTCTTGGTGGATTCAGATCCAACCAAAAGGTTCTATCCTGATCAGCAAGATTAGGAGCAGGAGCAGCAGGGTTGCCAGTAGTAATCTGCAGCGGACTAGGCTCTTGACTAGAAGGACTAGGCGCAGAAAGCTTTAAGGGTTCAGGTATGCCAGCTTGCTGCCAAGCTCTTTGTAAGTCCCTTAAGTAGTTATTTACTGATTCAAATATTGCCATCTTAAGTCATCTGCAATTGAAAGCATTATGTAGCAAGCACCTGCTAGAGCGTCAACTGCTGTACTTTTGCCACGCAAGGAAAACTTGCCCATTAGTTCTTGATTATTTTGAATTTGCTTCACGTACCTTAAGATAGGTTCGCTATTGTTGTCTTTCATTGATTCAACTTGGTCTAGCACAGTAGCCTGCCAGGCTGTTGCCTCTGCTTGTGCTGAAGGAGTGTTTTTTAATTGGTAACGATTGACTGCCATTATTGCTGGATAGTCTGACCAGCCGTGTAATTCCTTTTCTGTTTCTGCCATATTGGTAAATTGCAGGTCAGAGTTGAACCACTTAAGGGTTTCAACGTCTGAGTAAATAGCGCTATAAGGTCTTAGGTTGTATAGCTTTAACAGTGTCTTTGATAGCTCTAGCCTATTATGTTTATCGCTCTCTATTACTGCTAATATGTGTACTTGATCGTACTTGTTACCGTATAACTCAGCTAATACAGCAGCGATAGGATTACCAGTGTAGCCAGCCATATCAGGTTGATAGGACAAAAATACTAGTGCTGATACTGGGTTTTGCTTAAGCTGACTAAAGCCTAAGCGATGTCCCTGTATTCTCTGTTTATCATTGGTTGGGATTGTTGTTGTAATCATATTACTCGTGGACTAAGATCTTACTTTTTCGATTGAGCTTGGCTAGTTTTCTTCGCTCGTGACGGTTGACAGCACAATAACCGCAACTGTCAGGCAACACCTTGCCAGCATCACAAACACGACAACGCATCAACACAGTAGCCGTACAACTAGAGCAAGCGTAATAATCTTTTAATCCCATACATCCTGGGCAATAGTTCTCCGCTGCGTGTCTTCTTGGTTGTACTATTGGGCGATTTTCTTGCATATTTTTCTTATAAGCTAAAGTTAAAATCAATATCAGATTGGGCGTAACTGCCTTGCTGATTGCCGATTGCGCCTTGCCTTAGATTTAATCTACTGTATTGCTCTCTAGCCAACGCCAACGCTATTGCATCGTCATCATGCATACCATCAGGTGCGATATATTTTACGCCTTTGCGAGTATGCTCTATCTCAAAAGAATCTAGCTGCGCTCTAATTTCATTATCAGGAAAACTAATTTGTCCTTTTTGAATCGCAACCTCTAAGCCTTCCATTAATTGTTGCCTTGAGGTTTCCGTGAATGGATACTCTGTAAGATTGGAACATCCTCTTTTTACTCCATCTATCTCATAGCCAGTGTTTAATGCTTCAACAACTCTATCGCCGCCCATACTGGTACTATCTACGGTTACTGGAGTTGATCCGACTATCTTGATAATTTCCTTTTCTTTCTCTGCCCATAAAGCAAATTTAGTCCAACGCTCGTGCCTGCAAACTTGACCATTCCTATCTAATCCGATCAGTACTAACCAGTCCCTTTTTCTTGCCAAGTCCAAGCCAAATGCAACCGGCGGTAAAGTACTAAAAGGCTTAATACATGCTGTAATTGCTTTGAGATTAAATGGGTTAGTGCCATCTTCGCTTGCCTCAGCGTAATATAACTCTTGCAGAACTGGCGCAGATAAATCTTGCTCTGCCTGCTTGAGAATATCAGCAGACATGACACCGCCTTCAATAGCATCGACTGCTGTAAGCTTGTGGTAAGACCAATTAGGTTGCCCTGCTTTGGCTTTCCTAGCGAGTTTATAAGCAAAATTATGACGGCCATTAACATTACCAATAAATTTCCCACATCCTTCAGTAGCAGTAAGAGTGGTATATAAAGCAATAAATGCTGCTTCTCTCCATCTAGAAATCTCGTCACCAACTGCTCCGCGAACATCTTCACCGTATAAATTATTTGGCTTTTCTGCTGTTTGGAACCATACTGTTGCACCATTGACTGTTATTGTTTTATTGGATTTATTGCTAGTGTATTCAATAGCAACCGAAACTTTTATCCTTTTACCCTTTGTTTCTAAATAACCTTTTAATCTATCGCAAGCACGTCTAAAAGCTATATCTGCTGTTTTGTAGGTTGTTGCTACCCACCACCAGTTGCCCGAACCTGCTTTTATTGCAATGTCCAAAAGCCATTCTATATGGCTCATAGTTTTACCTGCTTTAGTGGTAGCTTCACATATCGTAAAGCGAGCAGGATCATCAACTATTGCTGCTTGCTTAGGGTATAGCTTTAATCGCTCGAAGCTAATTTGCTTCTGTTGTTTCTTTTCCTTCTTGGCTTTCTTCGCTTGAGCTATCTTGTTGTTGCTCTGCTTCGTCGCCCAAAAGTACAGCCCTAGCGAGTTCTGGTGTGTATCTACGGTTAAAGACATCTAATCCTTGCAGTAGTTGAAAAAAGTTTTTAGGTTTAATTCTAGGATCTTTGATTGCTTCTTCTAGTTTCTCAGCAAAGCCTCTGATCATTGATACCTGTTTAGCGAAAGTTACTTTTTCTGTTTTCCTTAGCTCACATATATCCCAAGTTTCGGCACGTTTTTTCCAGCCAAACTCTCTACTCTCTTGCTTCCAAGATCCCGGCACAGAAACATTTTGCGGTGGTAGTAGCAGGTCTAGGAGTTGGGGCTTTTTGGTGCCTTTTGGTGCCTTCTCTTCATTACGAGCAAGATAAAACTGATAAGCCTTTTCCAGGCTACGATCCAAACCTAAGCTTTTGTAGATTAAAAACCTTGCGTAACTTGCGTCTGGCTCATTTTCCAATTGCTCCCAAATCTCGTTTTCCATAAATAAATCTATCTAATCAAGAACCTAGCAGACCCGCGCGCCTTTATCAGACGTGCTAGCCTGCTTGGATGAGGTGCTTATTTGAATGCAGTCTAATGGTAGTTTCACTTAAATAAGGAGGTTCAATGAAAGAGAAATGTTCAGTAATTTGCTTAGTAGGTGAATTGCCAGTTAGCCCTATCAACTAATCTTGGGCTAGATTGGCGCATGAGGAAGTCAGAATCCTCTGCTGGTAAGCAAGGTTTTTTGTAAAGCAATGTTTGCAAAATGATAGAAAAACTTGAGCCGCAAGAACGTAGCACGTTGGGTAAATCCCTGTTCCTGTTGAAAGAGGTGCTGCTTGTTGCTTGCTTGTGCTTTTTCTTGTAATCCCCTGAGAGTGATTTTCTTTTGGTTTTGGTCATTTTGTTTGCTTAGTTGTAGAAACAATTATGGTTAGCCTTGGCGGAATGAAGCTTTGTAGGAAAGCCAGCGTCCATACAACCCGAAGGGATAGACCAAACCGCGATACACAATCAAAACACGCTTGAATATACTCTGTCAATTGGATTTTAGTCTTAAAACTTAGTTTCTAAAACTTAATTATTAAGTAGTAATATTAATTGATAGAGCATATTTAGTTAGTTTGGCTATGCCCTTGATACCCGTTTTATTACTGATATTTGTCACATGTGCGGTGATTGTTTTGACTGATAGCTTTAGTTGGTCGGCTATTTCCTTTTGCCTGTGACCCTCAGCGACTAGCTTGAGTACCTGCTTCTCTCTGTGCGTGAGTTGTTTCAAGATTATTTGTCCTCCTTTTTCAAACCAAAAATTTCTTTATTCAGGTTGCGCCAATGCTGTTCAGCTAAATCAAGCACCTGCTGTTCAAGTATCTGGGGAGCGGCAAAACGAGGCTCTTTTAAGTGCTCGTGGCGGCTTTCAATCTGCTTGCAAAACCTGTTGTATCGTTCTTCCGTTGTTTCGGGTTGAGGCTCAGTTATATCTAAAACTGGTAAGTTTTTATCCATTACTTAAACTCCTCCTGAGTAAACACATGCTCGCCCTCGTGCAACGCTTCTAACTTGCAGCGAAAGCCTTTTTGATAGGCTGCTATGCTGGCTGTGCTGTTTGTGGTTGTAGGCTTGGGTAGTGTTGGGCTAATGGTCATTTTGTCACCTAAAAATTAAACGCTCTATGCTCTTTTAACTGTAACTCTATGTCCATACTTAGGTTATAAACTTCCATAACCTTTTGCATTAAAGCGTTGTCGTTCGTCTCGTAAACCTTTTTCACGTCCTGTTCTTTGGAAACGTAGACAGGAAAATCTTCATAATCAAACGAATCACAAACGACTAGCATATGTGTTGCGCCTGCTTGCTTGGCTTGTGCTAACCATTCCCTAATGTCCTGCTTTGTTGTAGCCACTACTTTGTCACCCCAATAATTTGTAGTATCTCGTCAACGCTCTCGACCGTGTTAACCTGGCCGTGCCAAGTTTCGTGCCATTCTTTTTCGTCGTCGGTCAGTTTTCTTTTGCAAGGTGGCTGATTTGGGTTTTTAATCTCAAATAAAAAGTTTTGTTTTTGTTTGTCCTTTTCAATCCCCACCAAAATATCAGGACAACCATTTCCAATTGGAGCGAGTGATTGCACGGTAACATTTGCAAGCTGGCGCAGCTGCGCGACGATGGTTGATTGGTTGTGGTCTATTTTGGCGATTTTGCGCATTATCTTTTTCCTAGCTGCTTCCTTAACTCGCTATTTTCCTTCTTTAGCCGTTCGACTTCTGCCCCGAGTACTTCTGCTTTAGTGCGAAATTTATCGAGCTGGCGAAATGTTTTTGCTAGCAATTCTGACAACTCGGTTTTGACTGATACTTTCGTGCCTATTATTTGATTAACTATCACGAAATATTGCTCCTATGCTGCTCTTTTTTGGTTGCAGTGATATTGCAAAGCAAAGTTAAAAGCCTTAGTAAAATCAACCATATTAACCCAACGCTTAGCGCTCATATGTCCAACCCAATCAGCACTTAATAATTGATCTGCGTCTATTTCATAAGTAGGTTGACCAACATGATCTAAGCCTGCCTCCGTTACTGCCCAAGTACCAAAACGTTTGATAGTTTTCATTTCCTGCTCCTATGCTGCACTTTGAAAACGAGTAAATTGTTTAAAGAAAACCATAGGCACATCCCCAATGGGACCATTGCGTTGCTTACCAATAATTAAAGTTACTGGTAAAACATGGTTGTTGTCAGCGGCTTGCTCTTTGGCTTCTCTTTCTGCGTGAATAAATAAAACTACATCGGCTGTTTGTTCAATAGCGCCCGATTCTCTTAAATCAGATAATTGTGGCCTTCTGTCTATTCTTTGTTCTATACTGCGGGACATCTGAGACAAAGCAATCACAGGCACGTCAAACTCTAAAGCGATTGCTTTTAAGCCATTGACAACTTCTTCAACTTCTTGATTCCTTGTGTCTTTTTTGCTTTCTGGTTGAACTAATTGAGCATAATCAACCACCACTAAACCTAACTCGCCCTTACTTTTAAGCAGTGCGCACCTAGCACGAATAGCTGACACAGTTCGCATTTTCTCTTCTATGAAAAGTTTGCCTGGTAATTGTGAAATATGTTGCTGTGCTGCACCTAGTCGCTCAGCCTCTTCTCGATTGATTAAAAATCTACGATAACGGTAAGGATCAACTTGTGCTAAGGAACATAAAAGTCTGTCTACAAGTTGTTTACGTGGCATTTCAAGGGAGAAGAAAGCAACATTTTTGCCTCCTGCAACTGCACTTTCAGCCAAGTTTAGAGCTAAACTGCTTTTGCCTTCTGAGGGTCTAGCGGCCAAAATAATTAAATCTGAAGATTGCCAACCACAAGTCATCATATCCAACATACGAAAACCTGTTGGAACGCCAAACATTTCCGCGTCCTTTTGGGAAAACTCCTCCAGCTCGTGAAGCCTATCCCAAGCAGCTTGAGCAGTATCAATAATAGGTTCTTCTTGAAAACGCTCTCCTGCTAAATCAAAACTCTTTTTCGTTTCCGCTAGTAACTCTTCTATCTCGCTAGTACCATCAAAAGCCATTGAAACTATTTTTTGATTTTGTCTGATTAGTTTTCTTCTAGTGCTAGCTTCTTTGACCAAAACGATAAAACTTTCAAGACTACCGTGCAAAAAGTAAGACTGTACAAGACTTGCTAAGTAGGCTACCCCGCCAACACTTTCTAGTTCTTGCTTTTGTCTCAAATCGTCAACCAAAGTAACAGGGTTTACCTCTTTGCCTTGGCTGTGCAAATAAACACAAGCATCATAGATTTTACGGTGGGAAGTTACGTAAAAATCATTAGTAGCAAGCCTGCCTAACACTTGAGGGAATAAAGAATTGTCCAGCATCAAACAACACAAAATAGCAGATTCAGACTCCTTTGCAGAAGGCATCACAAAATCATCACTAAAAGTTGTTGTTTGTGTTTTCTTGTTTGCTTGAACCATAAATCCTCCTAGTTGACCCTGCTAGTGTTTTGTTTTTGTTGACGCGCTTCTTCGTCGATTTTCATCCGGCGTTGCAGTTCTGGGCTTAGTTCGGTTTTCTTTGGTTGTTTTGGTTGGGTGCTTGCATATCGAGCAGCGAATCCTTCTAAGCGTTTGCCGTCCCTACAAATTAGTTCAATATCGTCATACACAGTTCTAGTGGCGTTTTCTCCCATGTGGTGTGGCGAAGATTTGCAGCCAAGAATTGCCTGCTTGATTGTCTCTACGCTATACCCGTTGCTTAACCTGGCTTGTATTGGGTTGCCACGCTCAGCAGTTAGTAAGGCTTTTGGGTGTTCCATAGTAGTCTGCCAAAATTCAAACACTTCGTTGACTGACTCACGAAGCGCGGCGGATGGCGTAAATAATCCTGATTTGCGCTTTTTGGGTTTTGGTTCTTGTTGAGTTACAGGATCTTTTTCTTTTTGCTGGCTAGGTGGTTGTGTTTGGGTAGTTAGTTCTGTTTCTTTTGGAGGTTCTTTTACAGGTGAAAGTTTTTCTATTTTGGGTTCACTTGAAAAATTTACACACTCGTCAAGCGCCAGCTTGACATGTATTTCTTTCTTCTGGGTTTCTTCTGGGTTTTGTGTGTCTGTTGCACAGACCAACGTCGGTCTGTTGGACAGACCATAGTAGTCTGTTGGACAGACCATAGTAGTCTGTTGCACAGACCGATCTTTTTTGGTTCTAGCGGTACCCGTCTTTTTACGATTTTGCTCTAAGCGATCATTAAAGCGTTTTTCTAAACCAAGTATATCTACCTTTAATCCGTCGAACTGTAAGGCGTAGCATGTACCTAATTTTCTCTTAGCTTTTCCACTTGTTTCCATTTCAACAATCAGGCCATATTTTTTTAGTTCGCCTAATGCCTTGATGATAGTTTCTCTGTTGAGGCCAGTGCCGTTATCTAGCCTCTTGCCTTGCTCGTTTATTCTACCCTTTTCAAATTGGGTCAAACTGATATGATCCACGCGCTTGTTAAAGCCTATTATCAGCCTAATTGTGTATAAAAGTACTTTCAATTCATTGCCGTCAAGTAGGTGTAAGCAATCGTCTATGTAGCTGTTATGTACTTGAAAAGTATTTGGGTATAAATAAAAATTTTTATCTTCCATTTCTGTTTACCTTATATAAATTTCCATCAAATATTGTTTTGTATTATCTTTTGTGCGTTGTCGTTGCTACAGCTCCACGACGTGCCCTATCTGGCTAAACGTGTACTTAAATACACCCCTGGTATCAGGATGCCCAAAGCACACGAACATACTTGGCTTTTCTGGTGAGGTGTCTGTTTCGTTGGTGTAAGGGGAGTAAAACTTAATTCGCCCTTTGACGAAACAAATTGAAACCCCTATAAATTCGCTGGCCTCGTAAATCTCTTTAAACCATTCGGTATCAGTGCAAACATTGACTAGTAGGATTGCCTGTAATTTTGGGTGTATTGATAGCTCAGTTAATAGTTTATTGACCCAGGGCAGTATTTTTCTATAAGGAGGATTTAAGAATAGAGTTTCAGCCTGCCAAGATTGCTCTAGCCCATTGTCCTCTATGGTAAAAAATCTATTTGCGCCTACTACCTTATTTGCCTCTTCGCAGCTAGCGGGGTCTAGCTCTATCTCGCCGCCAAACACCTCTTTCACCATCCTTATATATTTAGCTGGTGTGTAGCGTTCGGTTTTCTGTTCTGCTGTTAGCTCAATTTTTTTGTCCGTTGTGGCTACCATTTGTGCTATCCTTTGCGCGATACTTGCTAGGGCTTAATACTATTGGCGTAGTAGTTTGCTTTTGCTTGTATCGCTGTGTTTTGTGAAGTAGGGGCTAGTTTCTCGTGGAAAAAGTTGCTAGCCTTACTACTAATAAAATAACCGCCTAGAGCCTTATATTAGCAAATTCACCGATTGAGTGTTTTCGCATTTCATCGGCAAACAAACCTTTTTTAGCTATATAGCCAAATTTAGTTTTTATCCATTCTTCTAGGCGCTCCGGTGTGCTTTCTTTGATCTTGATAGTCTTACCGTTGCCTTTTGTCAATGAAGCACCAAAAAGAACTTCATAAGGGCATATTTGTACTATCATGTTATTTGAAATAATGGTTGCAACGCTGTTTGAACCTAGGCAACTTATGGTAGTGCCAGGGTATAACTTGGCGAAGTATCTCAGGGCAAAATCAGGCAAAGCTTTTGGTCTTTGGCTTTTTAGGAAATTTAGAAAAACTTTTTCCATAGCGATCTGACTAGTTACCGGGGTTGCGTTCGAACGTCTGTAAGCAACTTCAAAAGCTTTTAGTAGTCCGTTTTCTCTAGCATCTTTTAGTATTTGGAGTTGAGCGCCAGTTAAACTCTCTAGCCAAGATTCGTCTTTTGTTTTGGCTGTTTCTTCTAGCCTTTCTATTCCTGTAAATTCCACCTCGTAGCCTATCGCTATACTGTGGTTACAATGAGGACATATTGCTTTGGCTGACTTTTTAAGGATCATGTTATCGCTCCGTTATTTAGCGTTATTTAGCGTAATAATGCCGTTAT
>Ga0075158_10000410_pt1 | contig 35479 bp, 35 predicted proteins | sample JI91814BDNA_FD_70968 | JGI IMG/M metagenome (GOLD analysis project Ga0075158, IMG submission 70968) | Wastewater effluent complex algal communities from Wisconsin, to seasonally profile nutrient transformation and Carbon sequestration -... | ecosystem: Engineered > WWTP > Effluent > Algae... | reverse complement strand
CTTCACGTTCAGTTGCTTCAGCATGCGCTCGCTCACCACCAGCACGAAGGCCGCGCCATCGCTCGTCTGGCTGCTGTTGCCGGCCGTCACGCTGCCCTTCGCGTCGAACACCGGCTTCAGCTTCGCCAGCGCCTCCAGGGTGCTCGCGCGCGGACCTTCATCGGTGTCCACCACGTACTTCTCCACCTGGCGCTTCTCCTTCGCGTCCAGGTACACGCGCTCCACGGTGTAGGGCACGATGTCGTCCTTGAACCGGCCCGTGCTGATCGCGGCCAGCGCCTTCTCGTGGCTGCGCAGGCTGAAGGCGTCCTGGTCCTCGCGGCTCACCTTGAAGTCGCGCGCCACGGCCTCGGCGGTGAGGCCCATGCCCCAGTAGTACGTGGGGTTCGCCTTGCCCACCTTGGCGTTCGGCACAATGCGCCATCCGCCGAAGGGGATCGGGCTCATGCACTCCACGCCGCCCGCCACGATCACATCGGCCTGCCCGCTGTGGATCTTGGCCGCCGCGATGGCGATGGTCTCGCTGCCGCTGCTGCAGTAGCGGTTCACCGTCATGCCCGGCACCTTGTCGGTGTTCAGGCCCATCAGGCTGATCATGCGGCCGATGTTCAGGCCCTGCTCGGCCTCGGGCGTGGCGTTGCCCACGATCACATCGTCGATGCGGTCGCGCTCCAGCCCGGGCACCGAGCCCACCAAGTGGTTCACCACGTGTGCGGCCAGGTCATCCGGACGCGTGAAACGGAATTTGCCGCGGGGAGCCTTTCCTACTGCGCTTCGGAATCCGGCGATGATGTATGCGTTCATGGGGGTAGTGTCTTAGGTCCTATGCCGGACTGACTGTTGCTTGTTGTTTGTTGGGCGTGCCCCTCGGCCAAATGCGCCTCGGGTCGCGCTCTCCGCTGTACTCCTCGGCCGGATTACCGGCCTGCGGGGTGCCGCTACGATCGCTCACGCGAAATGCCGTGTTACCCATTGTTCTGATCTTGAAGCTCGAGGTGCTTACGGAAGTCGCCTTCGAATTGCGCGAGTTGTTCCATGACCGTATCGAATGCAGGCACGTCTCCATAGAACATGTCGCGTTGCATGTTGGCGTAATCCTTCTCCCACTCTTTACGCGCGTCACCTTGGGGAATGATCGAGAAGCCTTCAGTGATCAGTGCATCGTAGTCAACACTGCCGTAGCGGTAGAAGGTCCGGCGGTGTTCGATGATCGCTGTGTAGAGGGAATGGTCGTGCGTGGCACGTTCGCCGAAGCCCGCCTTGTACAGTTTGAACAGGTCGTAGTAATGCCGCGCTAATCTTGGCTTGGGGCCTTCCGGTCGTTGGATGAGTACTTCATGGAGCAGCAGAGCTTTCTCTAACATGGTCCGCTCAGCTTGCATCGTGTTCACCTGGAATCTTCCATCGCCGATCGCGTCGGGAAACTGTTGATGCACATACGTGCTGATCGGCATCGGTCTGCTTGGCCATGGATCAGCCTTGGCAACCAACTCGACCTTGATCTCTGGACGCAGATACCCAGTCCCTTCATCGAACAACTTGGGATACCGGAATGAGAAACTGGTCTCTTGGGTTTCCGTGATCGGGGCTAGATCAAGATGCCAATCCGGATTGGTCAGGTCATTCTTGATCGCTTGCTGCAATGTGGGGACCAGGTCTTCGGTAGCCCACTGATGACAGGCTTGTGCGATGCGTTTCACACGCTGCTTGATCTGTGTTGGTGAGTCTGCTTTCTTGGGGTCGTTCTCACCAACGAGTTCAAGCGCTTCCCTATCAACCACTAGGTCAATGTCCTCAGAGAACCTCTCGATCAGACCATGTGCTTTCGACAAAGAGGTGCCTCCCTTGAAGGTGAGGTGAGCACCCCATGGGTCGAGTGACATGAGTTTGCGCAAAAGCCAACAGACCCACAGGTCCTTTTCGATGCTTTGAACCGGAAGGTTCATGCGGCGCGCTGCTTCCTGAAGCAACGTGCGCTGGTCGTCTTTGGCGAGTGCGAAGTAGCGTTCCATGTCACTCCGGTTCAGCGGCCAGTTTGCGCATGATGTTCGCGATCCACACGGGGGCTCGACGGATGTCAGCGAGCATTTCCTTACGAGCTTTTGCAGGTATCCGCTTCAAGAGAATGGCGTACTCCCTATCGCTAACGTGATCCTTGCCGATGTGTCGAAGCGCTTGAATGATCAAGCCTCCGATCTCAGTGCGAGTCGACAAGAAACGCGTGCTACTATGACGTAGGAGAATTTCCATGGTGCCCACTTTCACTTTGCGCGAATGACCGTCCGTGAGGAAGATGACGCGCATAGGAACCTGCTCAGAAAGCCCGAGCAAATTCGCAGCGTATGCACCGGCGGGTTGAAGCTTGGTCGCATCCCGTCCGGCGAGCGCTCGGGCAACCTTCTCAGGTGATGGTGAAAGCGTGCCGGTAAGGGGGTGAGTGGCGGGGTAATCATAGACCCCTGGAGCCAGCCTTCGAATGGTCCCAGCCTTAGCGTAACGGGACAAGGATTTGGCCACCGCCGTGTAGGCTCCCAGGTCGCTGAAATCATTCGGGGTGAAGACCGAACCCCTCCCTTTGCCATAGACTCGGCTAATGACCTGACTGTCAATCGATATATCTGACTTTGTGGCAGGCATGTTTGTCAAACAAAAGTACCTAAATGTTTGACTGATACTTGCTCATGGGCTGACCACTTTCCCGAGCGCCAGGTCATGGGCTCCCCCCGAAGGGGGGAGCCCATGTTATGCGGTCCACCTGAACCCCTTAAGGGGTTCAGGTGGACCGCTGCGCGCGAGAAGGCCAAGCCATCAAACGAACGTTCCCCTTTACGAAGTAAAGGGGCTAGGCGCCGATAAGATCCAGACCGCAAGAGAGTACCCGCTGAAAAGAAGGCGATTTGCGCGCCTCTGATCACTGGGTCGGGGTATGCTTCCAATGGTGTCGAGATGTTCGGGCTGGTGGGCCGTAAAGAGCCTTCTTGCCCCCTCGGGCCGACGGGGTGGTGGGCCTCGATGGTGTCAAGGGCGATCAATGGGCCTTTTCGACCGAAGCGCCCAAGGGGGGGCGATGGCAAATCTCGCGTGAGCGATTGGAGCGGGTACCCCACAGCGAGGAACGAGCGAGGAGTACGAGCGGAAAGCGCGACGGCGAGTCTTCGAGCCGGCACGCCCCAACCGATGAGATGATATTGCTGGCTATGCTTAGCCATTTGCCTGAACCCTATATGGTGACTTCTGCCTGAGTTGGCCAATTAACTGGAACTGCTCCAGGTCCAATTGGGCACTGTCTTCATAGTTGAAGCTGCTGAAAACAAGCTGCTCGAATCGGTCCTTTTCCGTCTGAGATTCCAGGTTGGGAAGATTCTCCAAGAGGGCTCTTGAGGCTGCATAGGCAAGTATTGTCGCGTTCGTGTCAGTGATCAAACCAGTGGCTTCCTTCACTGTAACACGGATGCTCTGTTCGTCCAAGCGACGAAGAGCATATTCGATGCCCATTCGGATCGCAGATTTCCAATCATCGAAACCCTTGTCCGGTATAGTGTGCGCATATCCTTGCCTTTCCCATCCTGCTCCGGTGTATGCCTCTACAATAGTCGGCTCATCCGCATGTCTGGCTTCAACCACCACGGTGATCTCACCATAGTGACCAAGACCACCATTGATCTTGGCGAGCTTATAGCTGAACTCGTGTGACACGGGATCGTCGTTTTGTCGGTTCAATTCCGCAGTACTTTGCCCGAAGTAATGATCGACTGCAACCTTTCCAACGTCTTCCGCTGCATGCACAGCTCCACAAAAGCCTTCCGCTCCAGGTCCAGCAGGTACTGCTCGCTCACCTCGGTGGCTTCGCTCAGGTCGCCGCCGCATAGCACGTACCCCAACTTTTCGCTGATCAACGCATCGTGTTGGCTGATGTAGTTGCCGCTGAGCATGCTGTTGGCGCCCACGTACACGATGCCAAGGCCTTCCTGCCCGAGCACCTTGATGTCCTTGCGCGGCGCGGGTTTGGTGTAGCCCTTGTTCCACAGCTCCAGTGCGCAGGCCTTGGCGTAGGCCAGCTGGTGGGCGCGGCTCACGATCACCTCGTCCTGACCACGACGCAGGTAGCCGAGCGCGAAGGCTTCGTGACCGCTGGTGGCCACCTTGGCCTGGCCGATGGTGAGGAAGCGCTCGCGCATGGCGTTGATGCGGATGTCGCCCTCCTTCAACTCGTCGGCGAGGCGCAGGGCGAACTCCTTGGTGCCGCCGCCGCCGGGGATCACGCCCACGCCGAACTCCACCAGGCCCATGTAGGTCTCGGCGTGCGCTACCACCTTGTCCGCGTGCAGGCAGAGCTCGGTTCCGCCGCCCAGGCACAGTTGGTGCGGGGCCGCCACCACGGGGATGCTGCTGTAGCGCATGCGCATCATGGTGTTCTGGAAGGTGCGCACGGCCATCTCCAGGTCGTCGTACTCCTGCTCCACGGCCATCATGAAGATCATGCCCACGTTGGCGCCCGCGCTGAAGTTGGCGCCGTCGTTGTACACCACCAGGCCCTTGTAGCCCTGCTCGGCGAGGTCGATGGCCTTGTTGAGGCCCTGGATCACCTCCGCACCGATGGTGTTCATCTTGCTTGTCCAGCTCACGCTCAGGATGCCATCGCCCAAGTGACGCACGGTGGCGGCGCTGTTCTTCCACACCACGCTGCTTTCCGGCAGGTCACTGAGGACGATCAGGCCTTCCGCACGCGGTACAGGCTTGTAGCTCTTGCTCGCGACATCGTAGAAGAGCCGCTTGCCGTACTCCACTTTGTAGAAGCTGCTGTGTCCAGCGGCGATCATCTCGTTTACCCACGGCGACACCTTCACGCCCGCGGCGCTCATGGCGTCCAGCGCGGCTTTTACGCCGATGGCATCCCAGGTCTCGAACGGACCCGCCTCCCAGCCGAAGCCGGCGCGCATGCCATCGTCGATCTTGAACAACTCGTCGCTGATCTCGGGGATGCGATGGCTCACGTAGGCGAACATCGCCTGGAACGAACGGCGGTAGAATTCACCGGCCTTGTCCGTGCCGTTGTACACCAGCTTCAGGCGCTCGCGCAGGTCATCCACCTTCTTGGCCGCGTCCAGCGTGGCGAACTTGGGCTTTACCTGTGGCTTGTACTCCAGTGTCTTCAGGTCGAGGGAGAGGATCTCGCCCTTGGGTGAGTTGCGGTCCTTGAAGAAGAAGCCCTTGCCGGTCTTGCTGCCGAGCATGTTCTTCTCCACCATTTTCTGGAGGTACTCCGGAATGCTGAAGAGGCTGTTGCGCTCATCGTGGGGGCAGTTGTCCTTCACGCCCTGCGCCACTTTCACCAGCGTGTCCAGGCCCACCACGTCGGCGGTGCGGAAGGTGGCGCTCTTCGGGTGACCGATCACGGGGCCGGTGAGGCGGTCCACTTCTTCCACCGTAAGGCCCATGTCGGTGACGAGGTGGAACACGTCCATGATGCCGAACACGCCGATGCGGTTGGCCACGAAGGCGGGCGTGTCCTTGGCCATCACCGTGACCTTGCCGAGGATGCGCTGGCCGTAGTCCTCCAGGAAGGCGAGCACCGCGGGATCGGTGTCCGGACCGGGGATCAGCTCCAGCAGGGGCAGGTAGCGCGGCGGGTTGAAGAAGTGCGTGCCGCAGAAGTGCCTGCGGAAGTCGTCGCTGCGGCCCGCGCTGATCGCGTGGATGGGAATGCCGCTGGTGTTGGTGGTGATCAACGTGCCCGGCGTGCGGTACTTCTCCACGTTGGCCAGCACCTGCTGCTTGATGTCCAACCGCTCCACCACCACCTCGATGATCCAGTCGCAGTCCTTGATCTTCGGCAGGTCATCGTCGAAGTTGCCGTTGCTGATGCGCTTGGCGAAGCGGGCATCGTACAGCGGCGCCGGACTGCTCTTGATCGCGGCGGCGAGTGCGTCGTTCACGATCTTGTTGCGCGGACCTTCCTTGGCGGGAATGTCGAGCAGCAGCACTTCGGTGCCCGTGTTGGCGAAGTGGCAGGCGATGCGGCTGCCCATGACGCCGCTACCGAGTACGGCGACTTTGCGGATGTTGCGATTGGTCATTGGTGAATGCGTTTGACCGCGACGACGCGGCGACGCAACGAATGCGCAACGCTATCGGAAATGCCTTCGTGGCGTTCCCGTCGCGTCGTTGCGTCGTTGCGGTTCATTTCAGAAAAGTTGTTCGTGTTCGAGTATCCGATCCAGTTCCGACATCACTTGCCGGAAGTTGTTCAGTTGCGCAGGGGTGAAGCGGCGCTGCACCGCCTCGTTGAATTTGATCACGGTGTTGCGACTCACGTCGCGCATCTGCTTGCCCTTCGTGGTGAGGTGGATGCGCACCACGCGCTTGTCCTCCTTGCACGCGATCCGTTTGATGAGCCCGGCCTCCTCCATGGTCTGCAAGGTGCGCACGAGGCTGCGGCTCTCCATACCCATCCGGGGACCGAGCTTGGTGCTGGGCGTACCTTCCGGTTCGATGTTGAGCAGGATCTGCCCGACGGCCATGCTGCCGCCGTACTTCGCAGCCTCGGTGTTGTAGATCCGCGATATGCGGCTCCACACTTTGCGTATCGGAAAGTCGATCGTCTCTTCGGGCTTCATCACAGGTTCGGCTTCGGAGCCTAAGGTAATCGGAAAAGGTATGCGTGCATACTATTAACGAACATTTCATCCTATGGGTTGCGGGCATGGTCCTTGTATGTTTGGTGACCAAACAAGCCAACATGGGAACCGGTCGCGTCCTTATCCTCGGTCTGTGCCTTACACTGGTCATCGGTGCATGCAAGAAGGACGAGGATCCCGCACCCACGCCGCCCACCGGAGGTGGGTCCAATGACCCGCGACTGGTCCTGAAATTCACCTTCGATAGCACCCAAGTGCGCTTGAACGGCTTCGGGCAAACGGCAGCCCTACCCGCCGGACATGGGGCACAGCACCCGCGCTTCAATGCGATGACCGCGCACTACGTGGAGTTCGCTCAGACAGCATGGACGCTGCCCGGCCAAGGCGCGGTAGTGTACCACGCCCCGGAAACGACGGCCGGTGGCGACAATGCCATCGACTTCTCCCAAGCGGTGCTCACGGGAGCAGGGGAGGCTTTCCTGAACATCCCGCTTTCGCAGCTCCCTACTGGGACCTACCCGTACCTGCGCGTCTCCATCGGGTACCAGAACTTCAACATCGACTTCCGGCAAGTGGTGTCCGGCATCGGCACCTTCGACCTCGACGGCACCATCGCCTCGTTCATCGGATTCAACACCTACATCGGCACCTTCAACGTGAACCAACAAGCGGTGACGGTGAACGACGATAAGCTGCAAGGTTTCTGGGCCTTCGAAGTGCTGAACCCACCGGTCGCTGTCGCACCCATCGTCGGGCAAGCGCCACCAGGTGCCACCACCGTGCCCAACCCGATCTTCGACTCCTCGCCGATCCCAGCAGGCTCATGCCTGGTGACGGGTGTCTTCGCTGAGCCGCTGGTGATCTCGGGCACGGAAACGGAGGACGTGGTGATCAACGTGTCCATTAGTACCAACAACAGCTTCGAATGGATCGATGTAGCGGACGATGACATCTTCGAACCCGCCGCCGGCGATCAGGTGGTGGACATGGGCACTCGGGGCATGGTCCCGACAGTGGAGTGATCCGGGTCGAAGGGCTTCAGCTGGGCTTCCTTACAAGACGTTTCCGTCCATTCACCCAAAGCGCGAGCCCCTCGGTCACTTCATAGGTGTAGCGTAGCTGGGAAGCGTGGACCACTTGGTCCGATCGTCCTTCCTGGTCATCGTACAGGAACACACTGTCGCAGGCGAATAGCCAAACCGCTGTATCCCCATGCTCGCTATAGCGCATTGCAGGGGCCACGTTCCGGCGTTTCAGGCGTAATGTATCGTCCTCCAATACACGCTCGGGCAGAGCCACTTCCATGAACCCGATGTCCATGAACGCATGATCCAGGAGCATGACCTTCTGCCCCCAACTTTCCTTCTCGCCGAAGTTGGCCAGCACCCAGAGGGCCTCTGTCGGTCTCGCGGTATCGATCGCAAAGCACGTGGGCAGCATGGTCCAACTGTCATACGCAGGTGATGACACGGCCAGATATGCAGCGTTACTATCGGCGTCCAGTCGATAACGGTACAGTCGCAGGCCTTCGAAGGTCTCATCCCTGTTGCTTGCGACCATCAGGTATGTGCTGTCCGAGAGGCCAAGAGTTACTTGAACGAGCAAGGTGTCGTGGCGCAGATTGTCCGGAACGATGGGTAGTTCCAGCGGGGTTCGACCTGGCACGGTCGGATCGGCCGTTGGCCCAGCAGGTGTATTCGACGGACCACATCCCCATAGGATGAGGATCAAGCCGAACGCAAGCTGTCTCATGGCTGGGCGATGATGTCCCCGCTCCCGGTCACATCGCTGTCGACTTGTGGTGGTGCCCCCCGGTACTTTACACTGCCACTACCGGTCACTGCTGCCTTCACTGCTTGTGTGGCATGTACGGACACATCGCCACTGCCGGTGACCGTGGCCACCGCTCGCTCGCAAACCAGATCCCCCGCCTTCACGTCGCCGCTGCCGGTGACCGTGGCCGTGCAGGTGATCGCTCGTCCCTTCATCTTCACATCCCCGCTTCCCTGGACGCTCATGTCAACCCGTGTAGCCGAGCACGTCAGTTCCACATCCCCACTGCCCATCACGCTCACCTCCAGGTCCTCCATGACGAATGTTCCACTGCAGGTGACATCGCCACTTCCTTGGACCACCACGCGGGTGATCGTGGGTGTGGTGATGTGGACCACGAACGGCTTATCGGTCCGATAGCACTGACTGGTGGAGATGACCAGCATGCCATCCTTGACCGTGGTGGTGACCAATTCGACCAGGTTCGATTGACCTTCCACCGCGATGGAAGGTGTCGATCCTTGGGTGACCTGCACATCCAATGCACCTTTCAGTTGGATGCCGTGATAATCCGTGGTGGTCATGGACCTCCGCACCACGTTGCCCGAACCGGTGACACAATCAGCCCAACAGGAACCGAACAAGGTGGCACTGAGCAACAGCGTAGGCAGGGCGAATGAGATGCGCATGGTCACTGGAAAAGGGTGATATGCCCGGTGAATTCCTGGGCATCGACCTTCAAGACATAAAAATACACCGCCGGGATACACCGGTCACCGGCCATGGTCCTCCCGTTCCAACTCAGGTCGTTACCGAGGCCTTCGAACACCTTGTGACCATATCGGTCGAAGATCGACAGTTCGGCACACGGGCCTAGGAATGGGCCGTTCGGCAAGGTGAATTCGTCGTTCACTCCATCACCATTGGGTGTGATCAGGTTGGGCAGCTCAAGGGTGCTGAGTTCGACCTGGGCGCGTGCGGGAAAGTCGGCGCTGAAGGTGGCACTCTCCCCGAAGGCATCCACGGTGGTCAGGACGACCTCGATGTTCGCGTTGTATGGGAACTGTAGGACCGGTGCTGGAAATTGGCTGGTCTGACCGGTGCTCAAACTCCAACTGTACGAGGCTGCCTGTACGGGGGTGCTCAGGAGTACTTTGACATCGTCACATCCTGGTTCGAATCTGGCTTGTATCGCCGGCTCCTGAGCCGAACCTTGGCCAGCCGCGAACAAAAGCACTGCGAACCAGATCGACCGAACCCGGCGATGGTGATGAACAGGTTGGTTGTAGTTCTTGGTCATGTGGCTGATGGCCAGTTGGTTACGGTGGTTGTCCGGAGCATCCGAGTGCGGAGGTTCCTTGCCCATTCAAAGGTGGGTGACGAGACCCGTTGCACGGATGTTCAGCGTTGGAAGTGTTCACCACACGCTTGTTAACACTTGCTCGAGTCCGTAACGAACTGCAACTTTCCATGAAAACCCTCCGTATATCGATGCTGGGAACCGTCCCGTCGAAAATGTACCCACCTGTATTGACACGCAGGACCGATCATCGATCATCCGACCGAACAGGCGCATGAGCCACTTGCCACATTGGTCCGTTCCCATAGCTGCCAGCCTACGCGATCAGGCGGATGGCGTGGTGCTCTTTGAGCATCATGGCACGGTGGATCATGATGTGGTGCAACACCTACTGACCCTCGCTGAACACAGTTCCATCGCTCAGAACGATCCGTTGGCCCTGCGCAAACGACTCTTCAATGTGTTGGTGGAAGGGCTGGAGAACCTGCATCACCATGCTCAGGATGACCTCAAGGACACTGCATGGGCCATGGTGGTCCGAGCGAAGGAAGGGTATCGAATGACCTTCGGTAATGCCATGCCACAGGCGATGGCCACCTTGCTCGCTCACCGGGTGGAGATCTTGAACGATATGAGCGGATCGGACCTAAAGGCCCATTATATGCAGCTATTGGCCAACGATGCCCGCACCGAACGCGGTGGTGCAGGGCTGGGTCTGTATACCATGGCCCGCAAGTGCGAACGTCCGTTGATCACCCATTGGCTCCCGTCCGATGAGCGTACGGTGCATTTCGCACTTGAGTTGAAGGTGGCGTTCTAGGCAGAAGCCTCAATCGCCCTTCACGTAATTGCCCAAGTACTGGAACCGCTCGGTCAGGTGCCCATCTTCTGCTATGGTGGCTCGGGCGATCATGCCTTCATCATCCTTTCCCGCCAAGTGCGGTAATACCCGTTCCATGAGGTCACGACCAAAGGCATCCGACGCATCGCGTGGTAGTTCGCACGGCAGATTGTCCACGCTCATGACGGTGATGCTGCCAGGGGTTCCAGGTAGAACCTCGGTCCTTGTTCGCGTGTCGTAGCCAAGGAATGGGCTTGCTATGGTCGTGGACCGAAGTGTACAATCGATCGGACCGCCGATATCGCAACTGATATCGGCCACCACCTCGAGACCGATGTCGGGATCCTGGAGATCGGATGCGCTCAGGATCTTGGGCCCACGGGGGTCCCAGAAGTGGCACGCGAGGTACATATGGGCCTTTTGGGCGTACGCGAGGAACCGGCTCCTGTGACCGGAGGGGTCCCGATGGAACGCTTCCTTATCGAATGGGGCACCATCCGTCCGTTCGTACAGATCCGAGGACCCGAGGACAGTATAAACAGGACCGTCGTTCAGGGTACTTAGGAATTCAACCGGTGGGATCCGCTCCACACCGGCGCGCTCCAATACGCCCATAGCGCCTTTTCCGACCCGCCCACCACCTGTGAGAACGATGCGCAAGTCCTTGGGGAGCGGATAGGCATGCAGATGGCGCTCCAGTTCCTCGAGATCATGGCAGGCATGCGCGGCTTTCAGTTCAGGCCCACCATGGCCGAGTTGCCATGCCCGGAAACCATTGTAAGCCCCCACCACACCGGCCCAGTAACCAAAGGCCAGAACCCGTGTGCCGTGCGGGTCGGTGAGCAATTCATGGTCGATCAACCGGATGCCTTTGCTCAGGATGGCCTGTAAAAGTCCTCGATTGTGAACTTGTTCCTTGATCGTATGGCTGAAGAACAGGTAGCTCTTCCCGGGAAGGAGCATGTCCTTAGGCACTTCCTTGACACCAATGATCAGTTCCCGGTCGTTGAGGTCGTCCACCAACCGAGCACCGACCGCAGCGTATTCCGCGTCGGTATAGGCGCGCACTTCGCTGCGCTGGACCGTGAGATCCAGGTCGGGAAAGCGTGCCAGTACCTCCTGACACTGGGTTGGAGTGAGAGCTACACGACGATCCGCAGGCTGTTTGCCTTCGCGGATGATGCCGATCTTGCGGTAGGGGACTGCCATTTGGATGGGGCGCGAAAATAGGGCTTCCGGGAGTGCTGTGCGGTACGGGATCTGCTGTTCAGGTCCATACCTTTGCAGTGTTCATTGACAAACCTATTGGGGCCGATCTGGATTCGACAGCGGCTTCGTAAGGTGTGGTAAGCATGCCGGGCGTGTGGTGCGGCCCGTATCCCAGTGCCACAAAGCCGTAACTGGCGAAGTAGACTACGCTCTCGCAGCTTAATAGCCTCAGGCTGTTCGGCTTAATCCACGTGAATAACAGTAGCGTGGACGAGTACCTCTCGGGGAGGCCCGTTCTCCTCCTTCCCGGATCCGAGGTGTCATCATGGGGAACTGGCCTTCGCGGTGGTCCGTAGCGCAGGTGAGACACAGGACCTAAGTCGTCGGTGGGGTGCCCTTCCCCAGCTGACGGTCGAAAACCAATGAAGCGGCTAAGCATGTAGAACGCCCATTTTGCGGTCGTTTGGACGAGGGTTCGATCCCCTCCGGCTCCACAGGAGACGAGCGGCCATCGCGAAAGCGGTGGCCGTTCTTCGTTTGAAGGAACAGGGAACGAAGTTCATCCGCATCGAGGGGGGATCCCCCGGCGATACTGGAGACGGGCAGCCCTAGTGTACACAGTGGTCGTTCATCATCTTGGTTGGCCATGATAGAGGACCATCCGGAGCCCTGGTCGTGGCCCGGTTTCGATCCGAAAGGCGGATCGCCCGGCGGTCGCCTTGTGCCTCACCCGTTGCACGTCGGATATTGATGCCACTGGTTGCTATGAACGCATCAGGGCCGCTCCGGTAGGAGCGGCCCTGTGCGCTGGAATTCCGTCGTTGAACGGGAGAACGGGTCTTACTTCACCTCTTCGAAATCCACGTCGGTCACTTCGGCGTCCGCCTTGTTACCTGACGCGTTCCCAGCGGGCTCGCTGGGTTGTTGGGTGTTATTGTACATCTCCTGACTTGCCGCTTGGAACACGTTGTTCAATTCGGCCATGGCACTGTCGATCCCGCTCATGTCCTCAGAAGCATGCGCTGCCTTCAACTTGGCGAGGGCCTCATCGATCGGCTGCTTCTTGTCCGCAGGGATCTTGTCGCCGAACTCCTTCAATTGCTTCTCGGTCTGGAAGATCAAGCTGTCGGCCGCATTGAGCTTCTCCACGCGATCGCGGGCAGCCTTGTCAGCGTCAGCGTTGGCCTCGGCTTCTTTCTTCATCTTCTCGATATCCTCCTTGCTCAGCCCACTGCTGGCTTCGATGCGGATGCTCTGTTCCTTGCCCGTCGCCTTGTCCTTGGCGCCAACATGAAGGATACCGTTGGCATCGATGTCGAAGGTGACCTCGATCTGCGGAACGCCGCGGGGTGAAGGAGGGATGCCGTCGAGGTGGAACCGTCCGATCGTCCGGTTGCCTGCAGCCATCGGGCGCTCACCTTGGAGGACGTGGATCTCCACACTGGGCTGGTTGTCGCTGGCCGTGCTGAAGGTCTCGCTCTTCTTTGTCGGGATCGTGGTATTGGCCTCGATCAGCTTGGTCATCACACCGCCCATCGTCTCGATACCGAGGCTCAGCGGGGTGACGTCCAATAGGAGCACGTCCTTCACATCCCCGGTGAGCACTCCACCCTGGATCGCGGCCCCGATGGCCACCACCTCATCGGGATTCACGCCCTTGCTCGGTTCCTTGCCGAAGAACTTCTTCACGGCATCCTGGATGGCAGGGATCCGGGTGCTTCCACCCACCAGGATCACCTCGTCGATGTCGCTGGTCTTCAAGCCGGCGTTCTTCAATGCACTTTCGCAAGGAGCGATGGTACGCTTGATGAGGCTGTCGGCGAGTTGCTCGAACTTGGCTCGGGTCAGTGAACGCACCAAGTGCTTGGGGATGCCGTTCACTGGCATGATGTACGGCAGGTTGATCTCGGAACTGGTCGTGGAGCTCAGTTCGATCTTGGCCTTTTCAGCAGCTTCTTTCAAGCGCTGTAGGGCCATGGGGTCCTTCCTCAGGTCCAAACCCTCATCATTCTTGAACTCCTCGGCCAACCAATCGATGATCACCTGGTCGAAGTCATCGCCACCCAAGTGCGTATCACCGTCAGTGCTCTTCACTTCGAACACACCGTCGCCGAGTTCCAGGACGCTCACATCATGGGTGCCACCCCCGCAGTCGAACACCACGATCTTCTGGTCCTGGTTCTTCTTATCAAGACCATAGGCAAGCGCAGCCGCCGTGGGCTCGTTGATGATCCGACGCACCTTCAGACCTGCGATCTCACCAGCCTCCTTGGTGGCTTGGCGTTGGGCATCATTGAAGTAGGCGGGCACGGTGATCACAGCTTCGGAGACCGTAGTGCCCAAGTAGTCCTCGGCGGTCTTCTTCATCTTCTGCAGGATCATCGCGCTGATCTCTTGCGGGGTGTACTGGCGGTCGCCGATGGTCACACGGGGAGCATTGCCGGAACCACGTTCCACCTTGTAGGGGAAGCGGCTGATCTCCTTGGCGATCTCATCGAACGAGCTTCCCATGAAGCGCTTGATGGAAGAGATCGTATTCGTAGGGTTGGTGATGGCCTGACGCTTGGCAGGGTCGCCCACCTTGCGTTCGCCTCCTTCAATGAAGGCGACCACGCTGGGAGTGGTGCGTTTGCCCTCGCTATTCGCGATCACAACCGGTTCGTTGCCTTCCATTACGGCCACGCAACTGTTGGTGGTGCCCAGGTCGATCCCAATGATCTTGCTCATGTGTGTATGTCTTTGTTCTGAGGTCGTCGGCTCCCCGGTTGTCAACTTGCATGCCACCGGCGATCTTGACCGGTATCCTGCCAGATAACAGAACGACCCGCCGGTAGGGCAGGTCGTTCTCTGTCAAAAAGACAGCGGTTCAGTTGCAGCTATATACGGAGCCCGGAATAGTGCCGAAGCAGAAGTTGAGCTGGCCGGTCTCTGCGCCTGTGGCCAACTCAATGAATGAATTGGGGTTCAGACGCTTACCGATCACACTCTTGGTGTAACGTGATGCTACTATCCCAAGCCCACCATCGACGTTCGTGTATGAGGGACGGTCTTCGATGATCCCGGAGATCGGTTGTGTGAGGTTGAGGTAGGTGTGGAACTCATCACTTGCCACGGTGACCAGGAAGTCCAAGCCTTTGAAGATGCGCTTGTCCACTGAAGCATCCACCGGGATCCGCGAGGCAAGCGTCGAATAGAACGTGGCGCCCGGGAGGATCAACGCCATGGTCTCGGGCTGGGAAGAATTCAGCGCAACCTTGGATCCCAAGTCCTGCATCACCTCTTTGGGGATCGTGTCCTGACCACGTACCTCATCATAGCGAACCCTCCAACGGACCACGTAGCGCTTTCCATGGGTACGCGAAGTCCAATTGAACTCATATTGGCCGTAACCCCCACCGGTGGGTGCCATCAGATTGACCTCATTGTCCAGGTTGAAGTCGTTCTGGGCAATGGTGAAGTCGTTGACAACGACCGTGCTCGCTGAAATATCCTGTCCTTTGACGCGCAATCGCACTTTGTATTCACTGGCCGGGTCCAAGTACACGGTCGTATTGATGATGGGCAATGTTTGCGGGGTCCCCACGAAATAGTAGAGTCGTTGCTCAGGTCCGTAGAAGGTTCCAGGTTCTCGTCCTGTTACGGTGATGGGCTGTAGCGGGAAGCTGGCTACTTCCACTCCGTTACTGATCCGCACCACTTCCGCCAGTTCGATATCCTCTGCCCCGTATTCGCTGGAGTCCGAGATCTGCGCATAGTCCAGCGCATTGCCTTCACCTTGGAACGCCCTGTTGATCTTCACGTAATGGGTATCCTCGCTCATGTTGAAGAGCGCGTACACCACAGTGGTCTCCTTATAGGGTGCATTGATCTCCAGGTCGGTGCTACAACTGGCGCTGAGCAGTGTGACGAGGATGCCTAGGATCGGAACGGAACGATGCATGGTTCGTGGAACGTGAGCGTCAAAGATAGAAGGCCATCCCGTACGGTTCTGGTCCATCCACGAACGGTCGGTCCTTGGCAGGTTCCGGCGGAATGAGCATGGAATGCTCCGGCGCTCGGGTTGAAGAGCGTAGTTTCGCCCTCATGAGCACTGGTACCCGGGATGCCAAACGCGTGACCACCCACACGCTACAGGAGATGAAGTCCAAGGGCGTTCCCATCGCCATGCTCACAGCCTATGATTATTCATTGGCGCGGTTGGTTGATGCTTCGGGGATCGATGTGATCCTGGTTGGCGACAGTGCCAGCAATGTCATGGCCGGCCATGAGACGACCCTGCCGATCACCCTGGACCAGATGATCTACCACGCCAGCAGTGCGGTTCGGGGTGTGCACCGGGCCTTGGTGGTGGTCGATCTGCCTTTCGGTACCTACCAAGGGAACACCAAAGGTGCCCTCAACTCCGCCATCCGCATCATGAAGGAGAGTGGTGCTCATGCCGTGAAGCTCGAAGGAGGCCGCGAGGTCCTTGGCTCCATCGAACGCATCCTGACAGCCGGGATACCTGTCATGGGCCACCTCGGGTTGACCCCACAGAGCATCTACAAGTTCGGTACCTACGTGGTGCGCGCCAAAGAGGAGGCCGAGGCCCAACGCCTCAGGGAGGATGCCAAATTGCTCGAGAAAGCTGGGTGCTTCGCCCTTGTACTCGAGAAGATCCCCGCTCAATTGGCCGCCGAGGTGGCTGCCAGTGTTGCCATTCCCGTGATCGGGATCGGTGCAGGTGCCGGCGTGGATGGCCAAGTGCTCGTGCTGCATGACATGTTGGGGATCAATCAGGAATTCAACCCACGCTTCCTACGTCGTTACGCTGACCTGCACGGGGTGATCACCCAAGCGGTCGCTTCCTACGTCACTGACGTCCGCTCGAAGTCGTTCCCGAATGCCGACGAGCAATACTGAAGGCCATGGAATGCCGGCCTTGGAATACGCCGATGACCAGGTCGTTGTGGCATGCAAGCCGCCCGGTATGCCGGCGCAGGCCGATCCTAGCGGTGACCCCGATCTGCTGAGCTGGGTCCGTGGGACGCTTGCCGACGATCGGGTCGAACTGGTCAATCGTATCGACCGACCCGTTGGTGGACTGGTCCTTCTGGCGCGCGATCGATCGGCATTGGCCACCTTGAACCAGGCGCTTCGTGAAGAGCAGGTCCATAAGATCTACCGGGCCATTGTCGAAGGGCGGGTGGAATTACCCGCGGAAGGACATGTTCTTTCGCACCATCTTGAACACGATACCCATGTACATCGGGCCCGGGTGGTGCACGACCCGGATCGTACCGACCGACCGGGTCGCCTGCACCTGACCACATTGACCGTGGGTGACCGATACACCTTGTTGGAGGTTGCGCCGCACGGTGGCGCCTTCCATCAGATCCGTGCACAACTCGGCGCATGGGGACATGCCATCAAAGGAGATGTGAAGTACGGTGCCCGACGCGGTGAACGGGGAGCTGATGGTCCTGCCCGAAGCATCGCGCTGCACGCACATGAGCTGACATTCGTCCACCCTGGGAAAGGTGGTGCATTGACCGTTCAAGCACCAGCACCCTCAGGACGTTTGTGGCAGGCGCTGTGGCCCAAGTGATCCAAGCCTACATCGGATCCACGTCCGTGACCAATTGCACGGCGGCATGTTCCGGTGCGCTGAACACGCGATCGATGACCTCGCTGACAAAGGCCTTTTCCTCCGCATGGGCGCTACGCCTGACCTTGATGAGCAGTTTGCGGAGGTAGCGATCACGGATGCGCGACACCAGTGGGATATCGGGACCCAATACACGGTCCCCGAGCCCCTCGCGCAAGGCCACCGATAACACCCCGGCGGTGGCCGCTACCCGTTCCTCGGAACGATGCTTCAAGGTCAGCTCGATCAAGCGGGTGAAGGGGGGATATCCGTGCGCTCTGCGGTGCTCGATCTCCCGCATGTACATCCCGTCCACGTCATGGTGTACGACCAGGTCGAGCACGGGATGGTCCACTTCCATGGCTTGGATGATGACGGTGCCCGGATCCTTGCGGCGCCCGGCCCTGCCAGCCACTTGGGCCATCAGTTGGAAGGCACGTTCATGCGCCCTCAGATCGGGGAAGCGCAAGAGGTTGTCCGCACTGATGATGCCGACCACGCTGACATGGTCGAAGTCGAGGCCCTTGGTCACCATCTGCGTGCCCACGAGGATGTCGATCCCTCCTTCGCCGAAGCTGGTGAGCAGGCGGTCCATGGCATGTTTGCCCCGCATGGTGTCCTGGTCCATGCGGCCGATGCGGGCCTCAGGGAACAGCAGGGCCAATTCCTCCTCGATCTTCTCCGTCCCGAAGCCGAGCATCCGGAGCCGGGTACTTCCACACGATCCGCAGGCGGTGGGCGGAGCATAGTGCCTTCCACAGTAATGGCATCGTAGCTGGTGCTGGTGCTTGTGATAGGTGAGGCTCACATCACATTGGTCACACTCGGGTATCCAACTGCAGGTCTCACATTGCCATACCGGTACATAACCCCTCCGGTTCTGGAAGAGGATGGCCTGCTGTCGGCGGTCCAGCGCCCGTTGGACCGTTTCGATGAGCGTGGCACTGAAGTGGCCTCGCATGGTCTTCCGCTTATAGGCATCACGCAGGTCCACCCGGGTGATGGCTGGCATGGCCACATCGCCGAAGCGGGTGAGGAGCTCCACATGACCGAACTTGCCGGACCGCGCATTATGCATGCTCTCCATGGCAGGCGTGGCCGAACCCAACAGGGTATGCGCGCCATGGAGTGCAGCAAGGACAACCGCCATGTCCCTAGCGTGGTAGCGTGGTGCGGGATCATGTTGCTTGTAGCTGGGGTCGTGCTCCTCATCCACCACCACCAGTCCCAGGTCGGTGAAGGGCAACAGCAGGGCGGAACGTGCACCCACCACGATAGGAGCAGGATGTTCACCCTGCACCATGTTCAACCACAGACCGGTGCGCTCATGCTGGGCCATGCGCGAATGGGCCACCGCCACCCGGTCGCCGAAGCGCTCCCGGAGCCGGCTGATGATCTGGGTGGTGAGCGCGATCTCCGGCAACAGGTAGAGCACCTGGCGACCTTGGTCCAGCGCTTCCTGGATGAGGGTGATGTAGAGCTCGGTCTTGCCCGAGGAGGTGACGCCCCGGAGCAGGACCACCGGCTTCTCGAGGAACGCCGAGCGGATCTCTGTCAGGGCCTGTGTTTGGGCCGGTGATAGCAATGGCGCGGCCCGTCGTCGATCCTGAGGGGGTGGTGTGCCCGCTTCCCGGGTAGTGATGAGGAAGAGACCCTTCTCCACCAAGGCCTTCAACATCGGGCCAGCAACATCCGCAGCGCGCAGCAACGCCGCTCGATCAACCTCCCGTGGATCATCGCTCATACAGCGGCTGAGCTCCACATAGCGCATGAGCAGTTGGAGTTGCTTGGGAGCCTTGCCAAGTCGATCGAACCACTGGTGAAGCGCCTCTTCGCTTCGCGCATCAACGGCCAATTCCACCAACTCCACCATGCGCGGCCTCCACGTGTCCTTGATCTCCTCCTCCAGCCTCAAGGTGCCTTGTTCCATCAGTCGCTTCACCACAGGCATCGGGTCCTTCAGGCCCAAGAGCTCGCCGGCCTGCTCCATGGTGATGACATTGCGGTGCAACAGGGCATCCACCAACATGCCCGCTCGACCCACCTGTGTGTCATCGTCGCTGACATCCCTGGCAAGTACCAACCGGGTCTCGCTGCTAAGCGCCAGTTGAGCCGGCAACGCAGCGATCATCACTTCGCCCAAGTGGCACAGGTAATGCGCCGCAATACGTTCCCAGAGTTGGAACTGCACCTCGGTGACGACCGGTCGCGAATCCAACAGGCCCATCGCCTGACGCGGGCGGTGATGCACCGGAGCCTCGCCATGCACCCGCCGCACCAAAGCACCGTAGAGCTTGCGTCCCCGGCCGAAGGGCACCGAAACACGCATGCCGACCACGACGTCGGGCAGCTCTGCCGGCCACCCATAGGTGTACACACCGGGAATGGCGAGGGGAAGGATGACGTCGATGAAGCGCTCCACGGGTATGCGCAAAGGTGAGTGATACCACGCTTTCACGGATGCCGGGAACGTTCAGGCAGCGAATGTGCCGGTCGATGTTGTCTTGTTGATATGGAAGCCAGTAAGAACGATCGTACCGCTCGCCAGCCCGAACGGCACACCGGGTCCGATGATCCACTGATGGCGGACCTTAAACGCACTCCCCTCTGGAATGCTTACTACCAGCGGGTGCGGCAGAGCATCCGGTTCCCACGGTATTACCGGAAGGCATTGAACTGGTAGCGCCTCAGGTCCGCCCGTTCACATGCTGGTGTTGGTCACGGACGTGGAGGGCGACAGGGTACGGTAGGCCATCCGGCTACATTGCGCCCTTGGGGCTGGTCTGCTCCGATACGCACCATGACCGGAACATCACGTACCACGAGCGCCATCTTCATGTTGGGGGCGCTGTTCTTCCTGTTCGGCTTCGTCACGTGGATCAACGGACCGCTGATCAGCTACCTGAAGATCATTTGTGAACTGGACTCCGGTGCGGAGCCCTTTTACGTCACCTTCGCCTTTTACATCGCTTATTTCTTCACCGCCTTGCCGATGGCCCGTGTCCTGGAGCGGACTGGAATGAAGAACGGGATGATGTACGGCCTGTTGACCATGGCCTTGGGGGCACTCCTCTTCGTGCCGGCCGCCCAACAGCGTTCCTACGGGCTTTTCCTGCTGGGCCTATTCGTGATAGGCACTGGACTTTCCTTGCTTCAGACCGCCAGCAATCCCTACATCACGGTGGTGGGCCCTATCGAGAGCGCTGCAGCACGGATCAGTGTCATGGGGATCTGCAATAAGCTGGCCGGGGTGCTCGCTCCGGTGATCATCGGATCGGTGCTGTTGAGCGATGCCGATGCATTGCGCTCGGAACTCGCCGGTTTGCAGGACCTGGCCTATCAAGCGCGGCTGGATGAGGTGGCATCACGGGTGATGACGCCGTACGTCATCATGGCCGGTACCTTGGTGCTGTTGGCTTTTGGCGTGCGGTATTCACCCTTGCCGGAGATCGATGCAGAGGTGGATCGCACAACAGTCGCTACCACGGGTAGCGTGCTGGGCTTTCCGCATCTCGTACTCGGTGCCGTAGCGCTTTTCCTGTATGTGGGTGTCGAGGTCATGGCGGGAGATACGATCGGCACTTATGGAGAATCACAGGGTGTGCCGCTGAGCGAGGCGAAGCACTTGACCAGTTACACCTTGGTGTGCATGGTCCTTGGTTACGTCATCGGCATCGCCACCATCCCGCGGTTCATCAGCCAGACCACAGCGCTCATCTGTTCGGCCGTACTCGGTATGCTCCTCACTTCTCTGGTGCTGCTTTCCTCTGGATATCCTTCCGTGTTGCTCGTGGCCCTGTTGGGGCTGGCCAATGCGCTGGTCTGGCCCGCCATTTGGCCATTGGCTATCAGTGATCTGGGTCGCTTCACGAAGCAGGCGAGTGCCATCTTGATCATGGCCATAGCTGGAGGGGCGATACTGCCACTCATTTATGGTCAACTGGCCGGTATGTCCGCTGTCGGTCCCCGAATGGCCTATGCGCTCATGCTGCCTTGCTATGGCTTCATGTTGTGGTATGCCACCACGGGCTCGAAATGGCGTTCGTGGGGCCGTGCCGCCTGAGGCTCCTACCGGGTAGGTGTTGAAAAGTGCAGCCTTTCTGCCGTCCCCTCCGTAGAAGTCGCTCCTACCTTCGACCTCCGAACTACGTAATCCCCTGAGCATCCATGGCCTTGCCATCCTCCATCCACCCTGCGTTCACCATCGGTCTGGTGCTCGCATTGGCCGCATGTGGCGGACCAGAAACGCCGACCGATACGGCTACGGACGCTACGCTCGCAACTGACACGGCCACTTCGGAGACCCAACTACTTCAAGTAGGTGGAAAGGTCTTCAGTATCCCTTCGCCTGTTCAGTCCGCATACGCCATTCGCAAAGCGGGCTTGAAATACCAACAGAATGTCACGGCCCCACTGGACAAAGGGGAGACCATGACCTCGAAATCGTCCCAGGCCATGCTACTGGGCATGTTAGGTGCGGACATGGCTTATGTGACGGTTCACAAGGATGGTCAGCGCGCTCTTGCCACGCTCCAGGCGATCGAAAAGCTCGGTGGGAAATTGGAACTCAGCAACGCGTTCGATCGTGCCCTGTTGGAACGGTTCAAGTCGAACTTGAGCAGCGAGGATAGCCTACTACGATTCAGTGGTACGGCCTTTCGTGCTGCGGACCAGTACCTGAAGGACAATGACCGCAACGATGTCAGCTCCTTGGTCCTAATCGGTGGTTGGGTGGAATCACTGCACCTGACCCTGGCCGATCCAGCAGGATTCAAGGATCAAGCGCTGATGGACCGCGTTGGTGAACAGCGCAAGGCCGTGAATGATCTGTTAGAACTCATGTCCGCAGTGGTGACGGATGAAAGTGCCGCTCCCGTTCTGAAGGGGCTGAAGGAACTGCAGGCCTCCTTCTCCGGGATCACTTCCACCTACGCCTTTGAAAAGCCTGTGACGGATGTGGCGCAACGCACCACGTTCATCAACAGCAAGAGCAGTGTGACCATTTCGGCCGATCAACTCGCCGACATCGCTGCAAAAGTGTCCGCCATCCGTTCCATGATCCTTGCTTGATCCATGCGTAGGTTCCTCCTCACCCCGCTTTTCCTGATCGCTGCCACGGTGACCTCGAATGCTCAAGGGCTTTGCGCTCCCATTGCCGATCGTTGTGAGCGCCACATCACCGCACAGTACATCCCGGATGGACAGTTCTACCGTGCCCTGCTGCAGGGTGATGAAGTGGCCGAGTTCGACATGACCTTGTTCGGTGGTAGTACCTACCGCGTGGCAGCGTGCAGTGGCGACTCGGACGGGTTGCTCCTGTTCTCCGTTTTCGATAAGGATCGCAACCTGCTGTTCACCAACAAAGAGCACAGTTCAGCACCATACTGGGACCTGGCCATCACCAATACCCTTGATGTCACTGTCGAGGCTTCCCTGGATCCTTCCAAAGCAGGCAGTGGCTGTGCTGTGATGCTGGTCGGGTTCAAGAAGTAGCGTATCTTCAGCCGTACCGCAACCTTGAAGCGCTCCTCCCGTAAAGAGGGGCGCTTTTCTTTTCCCGCTAGTGGGGAAAGTGCGGACGGATGAGCGAGAAGATCCTTAAAGCCTTATTGCAGTTGTTCGCGATCATCGCCAAGGGCGATGCCGTGGGCGAAGGCGTGCGTCCGGACAATGCCGCGCCGTTGGAACGTTTCCTCCGCAAGCAGTTCAGTCCTGAGGTGGCCGCTGGACATATGGCGCGGTACCAAGCCTTTGTTCTTGCGTTTCACGCCAGTGGCGGAGAGAGCCGAAGTGGCCGCAAGCGCACATCCGTCAATTCGGTCAAGGTCCTGAAGATCTGCACACAGGTCAATGAGGAACTCAATCAACGTCAAAAATTCGTGGTACTCGTCCACCTCCTGGAATTCATCTCGGCCAATGGAGAGGTGAGTGAACAGGAGATCGACTTCGTGAGCACGGTCGCAGAGACCTTCAACATCGGACAAGAGGACTTCAAGCGTTGCCGCTCGTTTGTCGAGGCTACCGGAAAGGAGCGTGAGGATTCCACGCATCTGCTATATATCGATGCGGCCGTGGAGTCGCCGTTCCAGCAAGCCAGACACTTGCATGCGCATGGTATGGAAGGTGATATCCGCGTGATGCACGTGCCTACGGTGAACCTCTATGTGATGCGGTATTCCGGCGCTGGCGAGGTCCTGCTGAATGGACAACGCGTTGGAGCAGGCAGCCACTACGTGCTCAGCAATGGCAGCAGTGTGCGACCCCCACATGGCGTGCCTATCTATTACAGTGACATCCTGGGGGCTTTCATGGCCAAGAACGGCCGACCAAGGATCGTCTTCAAGGCGACGGATATCGAGTATGCCTTTCCCAATGGACGGCTTGGACTTCATGAGTTGCATCTCGCGGAGACCGCAGGTAAGCTCATCGGCATCATGGGCGGCAGTGGTAGTGGCAAGAGCACCTTGCTCAACGTCCTTAATGGTAATCTGAAGCCAAGTCGTGGTCACGTCACCATCAACGGTATCGATGTGCATTCGGAACGCGATCGCATCCGTGGTGTCATCGGCCATGTGAGCCAGGATGACCTGCTGATCGAAGAACTGACCGTCTTCCAGAACCTCTTCTACAACGCCAAGCTTTGTTTCGGTGACCTTAGCGATGAACAGGTTTCCGAGCGCGTATTGCGCATGCTCCAGAGCCTCGGACTCTACGAGACCAAGGACCTCAAGGTCGGCAGCCCATTGGAGAAGACCATCAGTGGTGGACAGCGCAAGCGGTTGAACATCGCCCTCGAACTCATCCGGGAGCCCAGTGTGCTCTTCGTGGATGAACCGACCAGTGGACTGAGTTCGCGCGACTCGGAGAACATCATGGACCTGTTGAAGGAGTTGGCCTTGAAAGGTCGACTGGTCTTCGTGGTCATCCATCAACCGTCATCCGACATCTTCAAGTTGTTCGATCGGTTGTTGCTCATGGATCAGGAAGGTCACCCGGTCTATTATGGTGATCCGGTGGATGCTGTGGTCTACTTCAAGCGGGTCACAGGGCAGGTGAACAGCGACGTGGGGCAATGCAGCGCCTGTGGAAATGTGAACCCCGAGCAGATCTTCAACATCCTGGAGGCCAAACTGGTGGATGAGTACGGTAACGAGACCGACCAGCGGCGCATCAGTCCTGAGGCCTGGAACGAGGTCTTTCGTGCTCAGATGGAAGGTCGCTCCGCACAAGTACCCGAGGAACGCAGTGTTCCCAAGAGCACCTTTGCCATACCGGGCAAGATCAAGCAATTGGGGGTCTACTTCAAGCGCGACCTGCTGAGCAAATTGGCCAATCGCCAATACGTCCTCATCAACCTCTTGGAAGCGCCCGTACTCGCGTACGTGATGGCCTTCTTCCTCAAGTACTACCGGGTTGGCCATGGTACATCCGGGGAGTACATCTTCCGGGAGAACGACAACATCCCACAATACTTGTTCATCGCGGTCATCGTGGCCTTGTTCCTAGGGCTCACCGTAAGCGCCGAGGAGATCATTCGTGATCGCGCGATACGCCAACGCGAAAAGTTCCTTGACCTGAGCAGGGCCAGTTACTTGCTCAGTAAGGTGGCCATACTGTTCATGATATCCGCGGTGCAGACGCTGCTATTCGTGCTGGTAGGCAGCATGGTCCTGGGCATAGAGGGGATGATGCCTGCCCACTGGTTGCTGCTGTTCAGCACTTCGGCCATGGCCAACGTGCTCGGCTTGAACGTGAGCGCCAGTTTCAACAGTGCCAAGGTCATTTATATCATGATCCCGGTGTTGATCATCCCGCAATTGCTCTTCAGTGGTATCATCGTGAAGTTCGACAAGTTGCATCCCTGGTTCGCCTCGGAACGCAGTGTTCCCTGGATCGGTAACGTGATGGCCTCGCGTTGGGCCTATGAAGGCCTTGCGGTAACCCAGTTCATGGCCAACGACTACGAGCGTGCCGTATATCCTTACGACCAACGCATGAAGACCGCCAACTGGAAGAAGGATCTTTGGGTGCGAGAGGTCCAGAACAGTATCGCTGAGGTACGTCGGTCCATGAGTGGGCACGGTCCTGAGATCGACCTGGCGTATGAACTCTCAATGATCAAGCGGGAGATCCGTCGGGAAATGGAACTCATCAACGGATTCACATGCCCTTCCGTGGAAGTGCTTTCACCAGGATCCGTGACCGAGGCCGCTTTGACGGATATTGAACAGTGTTTGGACCTGCTTGTAACACATTATCGGAAGGTGTATCGCTCAGCGGAACAGGACAAGGAGTCCTATGTGGCCAACATGACCGCCACACCCGAGGCCAAGAAAGCCTATTTCGCATTGTTGGACGGTTTCCGGAATGAAAGCCTGACAGAGATCGTGACGAACCGTAACGACGTGAACGTCATCGTCGAGTACCAAGGACGCTTGGTCCAAAAGAGCGATCCGGTGTACCTGGTGCCTGAGAAAGGCACCATTTTCGAAGCCCATTTCTATGCACCGGTGAAATGGCTCTTCGGTCAGCGCATTCCCACGCTGTGGGCGAATACCATCGTACTATGGGGCATGTCCTTGGTATTGGCCGTCCTGCTCTACTTGGACGTGTTCCCGAGGCTCATGCGCTTGATCCCTGTTCGGGACGAACGATAAGCATCATCGACGGGGGGCGCCCACACGCTTCGGAGGCTATCCTTGGGTGCTATCCGCCTCCTCGATCAAGATCATCTTGAACGGGATGTTGATGATCCCTGCGTAATCCTCGCCAGCCTCCAGCATGTCCTCATCGTCTGCTTCGTAATGCCAGAGCACCGTGACCTCATTTCCCGCAGCGCGGATGGTCTCCAATTTCTTGAACAGGTCCAAGATGCACTTGGAAGAGCTTGTATTGAAGTACTCCAATTGCATGTGTAGCGCGGTCCTATGCTGGGGTGTTCGCCCATATTTGTCCACCCAATCGATCAGGGGTTTGAAGAACTCGATGGAGTTCTCAGGGATGGACCGGCCCTTCAGTTCGAGCAGACCCGTCTCGTGGTCGAAATTCACATGCGGGGTCTTGGGAGTGCCTTCCAAATGGAGCGATGCCATGGTTGAGATTGCTAGGTGGTGACGTTGACGTTCAGAGAGAAGAACGCATTGTCCTCATCGTAGGGGACGAATCCGTATTCCAGTTTGCTGCCGCTCTTGCGAGCGATGTCGATCATTCCAAGGCCTCCACCACCATTCTTCGAGTAGGTGCCATCGGCCAACTTCTCCCGGTAGAACTCACGCAGTAGCTCCGGGGTCAGGTTGTTGATACGCTCCAAATGTGACCTCAGGCCTTCAACCTCGGCTCCTGCCATGAAGTTCCCGGTCAACACTGAATAGCCCTGGTCCGTACGGGCGATCATCACTACTCCGTGTGGATCCTTCGTTGGAACAGGCATACCATCCTTCACCTTCATGTTGGCGTTATGATGGTATAGGTTCTGCAGGCATTCGACCACAACGTTGAACACCCGCTTCCGCGATCGCGCATCGCCATCGATCAGAGGCAGTTTCTTTTCCACAATGCCAAGCAATGCCGTGATCAAGTCCTCTGTCAGGTCGCCCTTGAACGAAAGCAATACACGTTGCCTTTCCAAGGTGTCATAGAGGTCATGGATCCTTTCGAGCATGGGTCTTGCGCAACTGCCATAGCGAGGCAGATCCACAAATGAACGTGCATGAGGGTCCTTTTGCTTTGACCGCTGGTCAGAGTTATCCACGGAATTGTCAACGTGACAATGTCCTGATCGGTTAGCTTCGCGGACCCTTCCGGGGTGTGGTGCGATGGGATGGTACAAGGACTGGTTCGGCACGCGTTATTACGCGCTGCTCTATGGGCACCGCGACGAGGAGGATGCCGCTCGGTGGGTGCGCTCCATCCTACAGCGTTGGTCCCCAGCCCCGGGTAGTGCTCTTCTCGATCTGGCTTGCGGTCGTGGACGCCATGCACGCTATTTCATGGAGGCCGGCCTGAGCGTTACGGGCGTCGACCTTTCTCCGCAAAGCATTGCTGAAGCTCGGCGGTCCGTTCCGGGTGCACGTTTCCTCGTGCATGATATGCGCGTTCCATTGGATCTTGGTGGCTTCGATCTGGTCACCTGCCTATTCACGAGCATGGGATACAGCCTGGATCCTGAGGACGACCGGGCCGTTTTTCGGACGGTGGCGGGAAGCCTACGTCCCGGAGGTCGTTTCGTGCTTGACTTCATGAATTCCTCCTTGGTCCTGGATCGACTGGTGACCGAAGAGGTTGTGCTGCGTGACAACGTGAGGTTCCATATCTCCCGTGCAGTCGTGGATGGCGTCATCATCAAGAGGATCACGGTGGAGGACGGGGCGGAAAGTCACCTTTTCGAGGAGCGTGTTCGAGCATTGATGCCCGAAGATCTGGAGCGAATGGCGACCGATGCCGGGCTTGTGGTCGAGGACCGGACCAATGGACCGGACCTCCGACCCTTCGATGCTTCGCGATCCGAGCGATTCGTACTATGGACCCGTTCGAAAGATCCTGATCGATGCTGATCGCACTCGCGTTCTTCCTGCTTCCCATGCTTGCCGGCGGCTTGGTGCGCCTCATTCGCCCCGATGCCCATTGGATGCGTGGACTCTTGAGCTTCAGTGGGGCCTTCCTGCTGAGTGTTGTGTTCCTTCATATGCTCCCTGAATTATATGCCGAAGTGGGTACCACCATCGGATATTGGATACTAGGTGGCTTCCTGCTCCAAGTTGTACTGGAGTACTTCAGTCATGGCATCGAGCATGGTCATGTGCACGTTCATGGCAAGGGTTCCAAAGCATTGCCTTTGATCACGTTGGCCAGCCTATGCATTCACTCATTTGCCGAGGGGATCCCCTTTGCTGATCCCGCCGTCGCTGGGGATATCCATTTTCTGACCGGAGTGCTCCTGCACAAGATGCCAATGGCCATTGCGCTCGCCTCGGTGCTGGACCGCAGCGGATCGAGCCCATCCCGTAGCTGGTCGCTCTTGGTGGTATTCGCTTTGGCAGCTCCCCTGGGGATCCTTTTCGGAGGAACGGTAGGTGAAGGTCTGGGGCATCATTTCCTGGACAACATGCTCGGGCTTGCGATAGGTATGCTGTTGCATATCAGTACGACCATCATCTTTGAAAGCTCGCCGGAGCACCGCTTCAATGCGGCGCGTTTCGGTGCTGTCATCCTTGGTGCGGGGCTGGCAGCTTTGACCATCCATTGAGCCGGGTAGGGGCGTCCAAGCCCGACCGTGACCGTTACGACGATGGTCGTTCCGTGGATTGGTCACCGTTCGTCGTTGATAACTTGAAACCCATGGGCACGCAACCCCGTTACAGGGGATGCGTCATACCCATGGAAAGCAAAGACAAAATGGTCGCTGAGGCAAGGCTGTTCGTCCGATTGGGGCTTCTGTCATTCGCAGGGTTCTTGTTCTATTATGCCCATTTGTTCTTCGGGTTGATGGAAAATGTGGTCTTGTTCAAGACATTGGCGATCACCTTCCTACTGGCCACTATCCCGCTTCCGATCATCGCAGTGAACAACAAGAAGCTTTTTCCCGAGCTGACGCGAAGTGGTAAGACCGTGCTCACCTTGGCGACCGCTTTACTCTTGTTCCACCATTTCTTGATGACCTTCATATTCGTCCTTTTCCTGAAGGGCGAGGCGGTATTCTAGGGCCGGTACCTTCGTACCTGACATGTGCCTTATCGTACTCGCCTACAGGGTCCATCCGAGGTACCCCTTGATCGTCCTGGCCAACCGTGACGAGTTCTTGGACCGACCCACCACAGCTGCGCATTTTTGGTCCGATCGCCCCGGGGTCCTTGCGGGTCGCGACCAACGTGCAGGTGGGACTTGGATGGGGGTTAGCACCTATGGACGATTCGCTGCATTGACGAACCATCGCGATCTGAGAAAAGCTCCCATTGATGGGCCTTCGCGCGGAGAATTGGTGGTTCGTGCCTTGGAAGGGGAGCTTCCTGTGAAGGATGAACAACCCATGGAAGGATACAACCTCATTCACGGCCCGATCGACTCGCTCAACTATCGATCCAACGTACTATCCATGGAAGTGCCATTGTCAAATGGTATCCATGGGCTGAGCAATGCTCACCTCGATACGCCATGGCCCAAGGTAGAGCGGCTGAAAAGGTCGTTCGCTGAGCTGCTCGAACTGCCGGATCCTCATCCTGATGCGATGTTCGATCTACTCTTGGATCGCACTATTGCGGCGGATGAGGACCTTCCCGATACCGGCCTTGACAACCTGAGGGAGAAGGCCTTGAGCGCCGCCTTCATAGCCACTCCGGGTTATGGTACCCGTTGTTCCACGTTGCTTTTGGTCGATGTGCAAGGAGGGGCTCACTACGAGGAACGCACGCATCAGCCACCAGGCCGTGTGTTGGAGTTGTTCAACATCACGCAATGAACCCTTGGTAACGAACGGTGTTCCCTTGCAAACATCGCATCATGTTCGGCTTGTTCAAGAAGAAGGATCCTCGCGATAGGGTCATGGAACGATACAAGGCGATGCTTGCCGAATCCAATCGTCTGAGCACCGTGGACCGCAAAGCGAGCGACTTGAAGAGGGCCGAAGCCGAGGCCATGCTCGTGGACTTCGAAAAAAGGACATCTGGATCGTGAACGCAACAATCCGCAAGGACCTACGTTAGAACCAGTGTACGGCTTGGGTAAGCAAGCCGGAAGGCATACCTGATCACAGGGGGCATCAGCCCAGCGGCGTTAAAAGCCCCTGTCCAGGCCCGTAAGCCGGGAGATCAGGAAATTCAGAAGCCCGCCCCGTAAGGCGGGCTTCGCCCGTTCAGGGTGTCGGTGGCTTGGGCTTGCGAAGGTCCATGTTGTAGACCAAGGCAAGGTGAATGGTGGAGTTCAGTTCCATCAGGTCCGCACCCTTCGCGGCACCGGGGCGTTGGATGGTCTGATAGAGATACCCGAGCAGTACGCTGAACGGTCTGTTCACCTGGTACCCCAGTAGTGCGGAGATCCTGTTCTGTTGGATGTAGTCGAGGCGTTGGCCGTCCCCGAAGTTCAGGAAGACCTCATCGTAGAAGTTGGCCGAGAAGACACCGGGCTCCACCTTGTCATGCGCGCCCAGTGGCACGGTCAGCCACAGCCGGTAGCGGAAACGACTTTGGTAGGTGTAGCCGTCCTCCACGCCAGCGGATGGGTCCTCGGCGGAAGGCACCATCCGCGCGATGAAGCGTTCCTCCATCCGGAACCGGTGTGCAAAACGCCAACGGCCGAGGGGCTGGTTCAATTGCACCTGTTGGAAGAGGTGATGTTCCCGGTTCTGGTAGCGGATGGGATAGGCGCCATACTGGTAGTTGAAGTAATAGCTGTATCCCTGGGTGAAGATCACCTGGTCGTTCAAGTGGAAGTTGATCGCAGGCCGCACGAGCAGTTGTTGCCAGTTCACGCCCAGATCGGCACGCCGCCAATGTGCCTCGGTATGGAAGCTCCAACGCTCATGGAAGCGATGATCACCCCAGTGCGACACCCACAGGTGGCCATTGGGGTCGGTGACGCGGAATGCCTGTGCCGTCGCATCCTTTGCGTGAAGACCAAGGGTCATCAAGAGCACTGCGAGAAGGTCGGCCTTCGCGAATGGCATCATGCCGATACCGCTTTGCGCGTGGTGCGCCGCGCTGCCATGGGATGCTGGGAGCGCGGAATGAGGTGACCCATTTCCTTCAGATCGAAGGTGCCACCCTGCCGTTCGTAGAGTTCCTTGTAGCTGTGCAGATGCTCCATAACCGTGTGGTCGACCAGGGTCGCATTGTCGAAGTCCACGACCACGTCCTTGCCTTTGGGGATGTTGTCCAATTGCTTCTTCAACGAGAGGTAATTCGAAAAGATGGCCACGTTATGGACCGAGACGAGAAAGCGGTCCGCGATGGATTCGTAGTGCACGGCAACCGTCGGCTTGAACAGCGCACGCAGCGAGGCACCGCGGAACAGGTGAATGATCATCTTGAGCAGGATCCCACTGAACACACCGATGATCAGGTCCGTAGCGAGGGTGATCACCAGCGTGGTGGTAAAGATGGCCAGTTGTTCCCGGCCGATGTGCAGGGTGTGCTTGAAGTGATGTGGAGCAGCAAGTTTGTAGCCGGTATACATCAAGATCGCGGCCAGTGCGGCCAGAGGGATGCTGTGGATCAGCGTGGGGAAGGCCACCACAAAGACCAGCAGGAACAGACCGTGGAAGAAGTTGGCCCAACTGGTCCTGCCCCCGTTGTTGATGTTGGCACTGCTGCGGACGATCTCGGCGATCATCGGAAGGCCCCCGATCATGCCTGAGATGGCGCTGCCGGCACCTACGGCGCTCAGGTCCTTGTTCAGGTCGCTCTGCCGTTTCCAGGGGTCCAGCTTGTCCACGGCCTTGGCGCTCAGCAAGGACTCAATGCCCTGCACCAAGGTGATGCTCACCACGGCGATCAGAAAGGGATAGCTCAATGCCTTGGAGAAGTCCGGAAAAACAATGCCGTCCAACACGCGCTCAGGCAGGGTGACCAGGAACTTGGGCCCCAGTGAATACTCATGCCCGTCCAGGAAGAGGTATTTGTGTTGATGCTCCAGATCGAAGTAGTGGGCCAATGCCATGCCGAACAGAACCACCACCATCGGAGCAGGGATCATCTTCACATAGCGGTTCCGGATCAGCGGAAGGATGATCATGATGAGCAGACTGAGGATGCCGATGATGGCCACATCGGGGTTCCAGTTCAGCATGCTATGCGGGATCTCAGCGAGTAATTCCAAGGGTTCCTGTCCTTCCGGCTTCACTCCCAAAGCCACATGCACTTGTTTGGCCAGAATGATGATGCCGATCGCAGCGAGCATACCGTGCACAGCGGAAGCGGGAAAGAAGTCACCCAGTCTGCCGGCCTTCAGTCTGCCCAGTAGGAACAGAATGGCACCCGAGATGACCACCGCTGCCAGCATGCTCCTGTATCCGGCCATGGGGTCGCCGCCACCCAGGCTCTCCACGGCTCCCACGATCACCACGATCAGACCAGCGGCCGGTCCGTTGATGGTGACATTGCTGCCATTGATGCGCGACACGATCAATCCGCCGACCACTGCGGAAATGACACCGGCCATGGGCGGTACTCCCGATGCCATGGCGATCCCCAGTGAGAGGGGTAGGGCGATCAGGAAGACGATGAAGCCCGAGAGCAAGTCCGGTTTCCAGGAATCCTTTAGGTCGGCGATCGACCGCATAAATCCAGAGTATCCTGTCATTTTATGGATCGTTCGCACTGTTCGTTTCAATGGAGCCGTTCCGAATTCCGCGCATCATTCCCATCAACTGGTTGAGCCCACCTCTTGGCCCAACATGTCCTGACTGTGCACTTCCGCCATGTCGGCCTCTGCATCATTGAACGGCACGAATCGCTTCAGGACGTAGAACAGGACTGTGCCCGAAATGACGGCTACGTTCAGGTCGATGAACACCGTGAGCAACGTGGCATACACGATGAAGAACAGCTGGATGTTCCGCTCCCGGCTGTTGTGCCACTTGCCTTTGATGTATGCGATGATGAAGTCCCGGTCCAGGACATCAAGGCCAGCCTTGAACAGCACACCGATGAACACAGCGGATGCGATGAGCACGATGACCTTATTGAACACGAGGAAACCAAGGAGAGCGTATACACCGACCATTACACCTGCCAGACGGGTCTGTGCACCTTCTTGCAGCAGTAGCACCGATCGGATCGTCGCTTGCGCTCCCGGAATGCCTTGTAACAAACTACTCATGCCGTTGGCCAGGCCTTGGGCCATGAGTTCTTTGTCATGAAGTGTTCTCTCCTTGGCCATACGGTCGATCACCAAGCTGGTCAGCAGGGAATCGAGATAGGCCAACAGGCTCAGTTGAAGGGCGTAGGGGAGTGCCTTCATGAGCATCTCCGTGCTGAATAGGTGGCTGTCCGTGGGGAAGTAGGAAATGACCATCCCGAAGAAATCCTTGATCGAACCCGCACCGCTTCCGAGATTGACATGTTCCACGGGGATGTTGCCCAGCGTGGTGATGGTGGTGAAGAACACAATGGTGATGAAGATCGCCGGCATGAATCGACGAACGCCCGCAGGGACACCCATCTTGCGCAGCAGCCATGGGATGGAAAGGATACTGCCGAGCACGGCCAGGGCGATCAGGCTGTTCGCGATCATTCCGCCCTCCAAAGGGACTTTGGCACCGATCCCAAGTAGGCGCTTTACTTGATCCACCCAGATGAGGACCGCGATGCCGTTCATGAACCCGAGCACGATCACCTGCGGTACCATGAGGATGTATCGACCGAGGCGGAACACACCCATCAGGATGAGGATGGAGGCGTTCATCAGCAGCACCAGCGTCACGAACTGCTCCGCGAGTACCCTTTCCCCGTGGAAGTGCTCGTAAGCGAATGCAATGACCAGCGAGGATACGGCGGTCATGGGAGCTGTGGGTCCCGAAGCCTGCAAACGCGTTCCGCCGAAGAGCGAGGTGATGATGGGGATCACGGCTGCGCTGATCATGCCCGCGAAGGCACCACGGCCGGACATCACCCCAAATGCGGCCCCCAAGGACAGCGCAGCGAAGCTGACGGTCAGGCCAGCAAGCAGGTCGGGTATCAGGGTCTTTTTCATGGTCCGGTGGGTGTTCTCGAGGGAGCGTGTGCGTTTGAACGGGGCAAAATTCGACCGGCTTGCATGCCTGATGATTAGATCCGCATTAGATCCGTTCATGGCCGATTCCATGGTCAGCTACTTTTGATGCATGCGGGCCTTGATCGTGGAGGATGAACCTCAGGTGGCGGCGTTCATCGCCGACGAATTGCGCGGCGCTGGCTTCACGGTGGATGTGGCCAGCGACGGGGTGGATGGGGAACGATTGGCACTGGATACCGCCTACACGATCGTGTTGCTGGATTGGATGCTGCCCAAACGGAGCGGCATCGAGATCTGCAAAGCGCTCCGTGCCGCACGGCCCGAGGTGCCCATCCTGATGTTGACCGCCCTGGACGGGATAGAGGAACAGATCAAGGGACTGGGTGCCGGTGCCGATGATTACCTACCCAAACCCTTCGACCCCAAGTTACTCGTGGCCCGTGTTCAAGCGTTGGTGCGACGAGCCAGAGGGCGGGGACCGGAACAGGTATTGCACTGCGCTGACCTGGTGCTGGACGCTGATGCGCGAACGGTGACCCGGGCGGGACAGTTCATCCAGTTGACGGCCCGCGAGTACGCCCTGCTCCACTACCTGCTGGAGAGGAAGGGCAAGGTCACCGATCGTGGTGATATCCTCGACCATGTCTGGGACGTCTCGTTCGATACGGAGACCAATCTGGTGGACGTCTACATCAACATGCTGCGGAAGAAGGTGGATAAGCCCTTCGGCAACAAGCTCATCCACACGGTGACGGGCATGGGCTACGTGATACGTGAGCCGGCCATATGACCTTCCGGATCCGCATGGCACTCGTGTTCACGCTGTTGGTCGGCGTGTTGCTGGTGGTGTTCGCGTTGTTCTTCTTCTCGCACAGTGAATCGCTGCGCAGCGCCGAGTTCTATGACCGGTTGGAGGACCGGGCGCTCTTGGTGGAGCACCTGTTCGAAGAAGCCCGTGCGATGCCGGTGGATGAGGCACAGCACCTGGCCCAAGCACTTCGGGAGGCGCTGCCCAATGAGGCGATCACGGTCATCTCCATCGATGGGAAGGTCATCTTTCAACGAGCCGCCAGCGGTGTTGTCCTGCCGTCAAGTTGGAAGGAACTGGCCACCCGGAACGGTATCGCCAGGGTGACCCAGGGTGAACGACAATTCGTGATCATTGATACCCCGGAGGCCTTGAAGAACGGTATCCGATACACCATGGCATCGGCCGTGGATGTGAGGGGACTGCGGTCCATGGCGACATTACGACGATCGCTGATGCTGGCAGCGGTGCTGGCCCTGCTGTTCACAGCAGGGTTGTCATGGGCCTACACCACATGGGCCCTTGTTCCGGTGAGGGACCTTGTGAGAAGGGCCGGAGAGATCCACGCACCCTCCGAACG
>Ga0075158_10000401_pt1 | contig 35871 bp, 37 predicted proteins | sample JI91814BDNA_FD_70968 | JGI IMG/M metagenome (GOLD analysis project Ga0075158, IMG submission 70968) | Wastewater effluent complex algal communities from Wisconsin, to seasonally profile nutrient transformation and Carbon sequestration -... | ecosystem: Engineered > WWTP > Effluent > Algae... | reverse complement strand
CGACCTGGTGCAGCGGCTTTGATTGGGTCCTGCACCGCGACGGGCGGCACTTCTGTTTCGCCTGCGCCGACGAGATCGATGAGCAGGTCCACCGCGCGGAGCTCGTCAAATACGACGAGCTCCGCGCGCAGAAGCTCGCGTCAGGCCGCGTTCCGCCGCCGCCCCCGATTCTTTGGGGTTGGCGCTGCCGCGGCCGCCCGATCAGCTACTGACTCCAGATACAGATACGAATATGGCTTGATGATGCCGGCGACGTGGTGCGTGGCCGCCTCCAGGCCGAGCGCGAGGCGCTCGCGCGGCGACATCTTCGGCGCCGCGAACATGGCGCCGAGCGCATAAGGCGCTCCGTTGCCGACTGCATGGTATGGGCGCCGGGCGTCCATGGTGACAGCGCCATCGGCGGACAGATGATAGAGGCGGCCGCGCAGGCCGATGAGCGCGTCGCAGAAGTCTGCCTTATCTCTGAGGTCACTCTCGGCAAAAGCGGCGACCAGCGCCCCGTAGAAGGCGCCGGCCAGGTAGCCTGTGAGGTCCTTGGTCGCGGGCACCGGCGGCGGCGTGAACGCGTGCCGTAGGATCTGGCCGGCCCGGACCGGGCCGCTGTCGCCGATTAGCATCTCACCGAGGACAAAAACCTTGGACTCTTCGAGCTGGACCAGGCGCTGACCGAAGCAGCAGCCGCTGTCGCCGGCCATGTGGACGGTCTTTCCATCCGTCAGAGCGACGATGCAGGTCATGGGCGCTCCGCCGCTGGCGTGAGGGCCACCCGAGCGCATTCGGTGCACAGCGGGCCTGTGATCAGCGTGAACTTGGGCATGGGATCTCCTTCGGCGTGGGTTCCCGGTCGGATGGGTTATCGGCTGGGGCAGCGCTCCCTGTCAATTGTCGCGTCCGCTCTGCGAAAGCAGCCTCGGCGGGCATGGTTTCGAGCTCAGAATCGAGCAGCACGACGACCGGGTGACCGGGCGCCGCCCGTCGGAGTTCATCGACCCAGGCCTGCAGCTCAGCGCTGCAACAATCGCGGAGGCTCACGCGCACGATCAGCGCATCGGATGGAGCCAAGCGCAGCGGCGCCGCTTCCAGCCCATACGCCAGCCAGGCCGCTGAGCAGCCGAGCGCGCGTGCGACCCGGCCGATCGTGTCCATCCGGAGGCGAGCCACCTCCCCAGAGCGCAGCCGCTGAAGCGTGGATCGAGATACGGATCCAAGCGCCGCCAGCTGCCGGTGCGTCAGGCCGGCGCGCTGCAGCGCCAGAGCGAGCCGCTCCTGTGGTGTGCTGCCGGTCACCTGACCCTCCGGCCGCTGCCGAGCGATGGACCGCCGGTGCGGCGCTGCGGGAGGCCGCCGGCAGCGCGGCGCGCGGCCTCGCCCCTCGGCTTGCGCTTCGGTTCCATAGCGCTCTGAGCGCGGTGAATCGGGTAGCGGAACGCGTCGATGATGTGCCATAGGTCGCGCAGGTCATCGGTGACGCCGCGGGCGTGCGGGTCGAGCGGAGCCTTTTTGCAGGCCTTGATGAAGTGCGGGCAGGCGTCCTCAAGGATGAAGACCCGCGAGTCCCGGAAGAGGTCGTTGCACTCGTCGATGCTCTCGGTCTTTCGAGGGTGCGGGAAATGCTCGCTGTCCTTGAGCTTCCAGGTGGTCGGGGCGAACATATCCCAGGCCGGGATCACGAGCTCCTCGCCGTCCAGCGACACCTCGGTGGGGCTGCGGAACAGGTCGAAGCTGCTGTGGCCGGCGGCCACGCCGCCCTTCTGGCGGTTCTTCGAGGACTGCCACTGGCCGCTGGGGTCGGCGATCCATAGGATTTCTTCAGGGCGCCAGCCGGCGTTGTAGAGCTGGATGATGACCTCGCGCTCGGTGAGCGGCCGGTCGCGCTCCTGCTCGTTGCGGAACTCTCTCTCGACGACATACACGAGCAGGTTGTTCCTCGTCGGCACCCGGTACGCCTTGAAGCCGAGGAAGGCGAACCAGGGCCACTTGTTGAAATCCACCCCGCCGAAGCTCGTATAGTCGGCCGGCGGTCGGATCCAGTCGCGCAGCCGCATGGTCGAGATCACTTCGCCGGTGACGTTCACCCAATCGTAGGGGACCTCCTTGATGGCGAGCTCGGGACGGTAGCTGAAGAAGACCACGTCCTGCTGTTCGTTCCACTCGGCGTCCGCGTCGGCCAGGGCGAGCTTCGGGTTGATGATGCCCGCGAAGATTCGGTACTTGCGGCGGCCCTCCTGGCTGATGCGCTTGTTCTTGGCCGGGTCGATCGTGAACCAGCGCACCACCTGCTTGCCGTCCACCGGGTCAACGGCGCGCCCATCGTCCACGGCATACTTGAGCTCGCGCATCCATGAGCCGCGCGCCTTGCGGGGGGCGTTGGCCGCCAGGATGAGCAGGCCCTCCCCGTCGATGGTATTGCCGGCGCAGTGGACCGGGGCTTCGCTGTCGACCTTCTGGCCTTCGTTGATGCCGATGACGTCGACGCGGCCCTGCTTGAGGCTGTCTGCGCGGTTCGCGCTCTTGAGGAACACGGTCGAGCCGTGGACGAAGACATAGAAGTTGTTCGGCGCCGGCCGGTACCGCCACCACTTCTCGGGGATGCTGCGCAGCACCTGCACCGTCTCACGGCTGCCGACGTCGCGGCGCTGCTCCAGCACGGCGAGCAGGTCCTCGTGCATCTCGCGCTGCTCGGGGAAGCTCGGCACGACCAGCCAGCCGACGAAGGCCAGCATGTGTCCGTCGGCGTGGAAGCGCGCCGGTACCGCCACCGCGGCGAGGATCACGCAGGCCACCATGACCCAGGTCTTCCCGCCGCGGCGCTTGCCGGCGAGCACGTCGACGTAGGCCGGCCGCGGCGCGCCGAGCGCGAAGCTGCGCAGCCAGAGCCCAAAGGCGCGCACGTATTCCACCTGGGACTCTTCGACGACCAAGATGTGGGCCGGGCCGATGAGAGCTTGGTTGGCCTCCGCGATCTCGGGCCCGAGCAGCACGGTCAGGTTCTTCGGGGTGAACCAGCGGTTCTTGCGGCGGTCCCAGATGCCGCCGCCGCTTACGAGCTGCTCGCCCGTTTCGGTGCGCAGCTCCAGACGAATCGAGAGGAACCGCTCGGACGGGTCATAGAGCGAGCAGAGGTCGCGCAGGACCCGTATCGTCGCCCGGCTCACTCGGCGGCGCCGCCGGCCTCATCGCCCGGCTTGGCGGCCGGGTCGGCATCGTCCTTCATGCGCTCGACGAGCTCGTTGGCCCACTCCGACACCTCGGCGGCTGGGTGATTCATGGCCAAGGTGCCGACCAGACGCGAGACCACCTCGGCGCGCTGCCCGGGCGTGGCGGCGGGGTTGGTCGCGGCGTGGGAGAGCGCCACCGCGGCATGCTCCTGCGCGTACAGGTTGATTCGGCTCATGCGACCGAGGCGGTCAGCCGTCTTATCGGTGGGCATGATGACCGCCCCGACCGGCGCGTCCCCGAGCCGCCGGAAGGCCGAGACGTCGTCCGCGGCGCGCTGGAGCAGACCGGAGATGCGCTGCAGCCGGGCGCGCCATAGGCGGCGCTCGGCATCGTTTGCGGGGCGCCGCGGCACCACCGCGGCCGCGGGCAGCGGATGGTCCGCCAGGCGTGCGCACAGGGCCCAGACCGTGTCGTATGGGCTGGGCTGCGGAGGCTCCAGGCTGCCATCCAGCTTGACCAGGATCCGCAGCGCGGACATCAGAGTTTTGTTGTCGGGCGCGTCGCGCTTGACGGCTTCGAGTTCAGCCACGCGCCGCTCGCGCTGCGCCTGCGGCGTTTGGGCCGGCAGGACCTGCTCGTCCTTGATGATCCGCCGGATGTCCGCCAGCGTGCTCTTCTTGCACTCGCTGAACTCGGCCAGGATCCGCTTGGGACCGAGGCCGCGCGCCAGGCCGCGGCGCACCGCGCTGCGCAGCGGGTCGAGCGATGGCTTGGCGGCGCGCCGCGGGCGGGTGGCCAGCAGCTTGGCCGCGGCGCGGATCGACGGCGTGTCGCCGGCCATGGCCTTCGGCTGGGTGCGCGCGTATAGCGCGTCGTGGGATAGGCGGTCAATCTCCTCCTGCATCTGCTCGTCGGAGTAGTTGCTGCCCAGCCCGAGCGCTTGCCGCACGAGCTCCTTGGTCTTTTGCTCCCCCTTGACGCCGAGCTGCTTGGTGATGGTCTCCCAGCTCATGCCGAGGACGCGGTAGGCCAGGGCCTGACTGGCCTGGGATGCGATGTGGGCGCTGCTCTTCTTTTTGGAGCGCGCTGGCGGCGGCGCCTTGCTCATGAGGCGCGCCGCGGGGCCAGGCCGGCTCTCTCGGCCCGCTCAAGGATGGCCGCAAGGTAGGCGGGCCCGAGCTCCATCCCATAGCAGATCCGCCGCTCGCGCTCGGCGGCGATGAGGCCGGTCCCGCTGCCCAGGAACGGGTCGCCCACCTTCGCACCGGCGCTGTGGTGGTTGCGCATCGGGCGCGCCATGCACTCCTTGGGCTTCTGCGTCCCGTGGCCGGTCGGCGAGTCGTCTGCCTCCTTGCCCCCCCCACCGCGCGGGTTGAGGTTGGGGATATCCCAGGACGTCGACTGCTTGCGGTCGCCGCACCAGCCCGAGCGCGCGCCCTTGCGCACCATGTAAAAGCAGGGCTCGTGCTGGAAATGGTAGTGGCCTCGGCTGAGCTGAAACTGCTGCTTGTGCCAGATGATCTGGGCCCGCCATTCGTAGCCGGCCGACTCGAGAGAAGCCTCGACGACCCGGGCATACTTGCCGGCGTGCCAGATGTAGGCCACGGGGGCTGGCCAGAGCGCCCAAACCTTGCTCCAGTCGGCCTTGTCGTCGTTGTGGACCTTGCCCACCATCTTCTGCTTGCCGAGACCCTTTTCTTCGCGCCACATCGGATCGTAGCGGACGCCGTAGGGAGGGTCGGTGACCAGCTGCTGCAGCTGCGCGCCCGCCAGGAGCTGCTTGACCGCCTCCTCGGACTCGCTGTCCCCGCACATGACCCGGTGGGATTGCCCCGGCAGAGACAAGCTGGGCAGCTCCCACTCCTGGCCGAGCTCGACCGGCCACTTGAGGAGCAGTTCCTCGCTCGGCTCCGGCGCCTCGTCGTCATCTGAGGCCGGGCCCGAGGCCCCGATCGCGGTCAGCAGGCGCGCCAGCTCCTGGTCGCTCCACCCAGCGATGCCAGGCAGCTGGGCGTCGCGCTCCTTGTGGACCGCAAGCAGCGCCGCAAGCGCGGCGTCATCCCACGTCGCGATCTCGCCGAGCTTGTTGTCAGCGAGCGCGTAGGCGTCGGCCTCATCCTCGGTGTCGAACTCGTGAAACCGGACGGGGACCATGCCCGGCGCCGGCGCGCCACGGGCGATGAAGCTCGGGTTGGCCGGGACGCGCACGCCGTCCGGACCCTGGTAGCCGCGCAGCAGCATCGCCTCAAAGGCCTTGAGGCAAGTGTGCCCGCAGACCATTCGGTTCTCGCCGAGCCATATGGTGATGGGGCGGACGAAGCCCCAGCGGGCGATACTCCGGGCCACCGGATCGACCGCCTTCGCGTTGAGCCGCGGGTTCTTGTCCCAGGGCTTCGCCGCCCCCCAAGGGAGCCAGTCAAAGTCGCGCGGCTGGGCCACCAGGGCGGCGCGGTTCGACACTAGCGGGCTCTCGCGGCGCGCCAGGCGGCATGCCAGGCTGCGGCGATCTCGGGGCGGTTCCATCTGAAGTAGGCAAACGACGGGGCCGGCTGCCCGGAGACCGCCAAGCCCCGCACCTCGTTGAGGTAGTGGGTCGAGTAGCAAGTCTCGGCGGTCGCGCCAGCGATCGCACCGAGCGCAAATGAGGCCCAGGCCTGCTGGTTCGCAGCGCTCACCGCGGCCCAATCGGGGAGCGGTGCGTCGTCGTGTGCCTTGCTACCGCGGGTGGCGCGGTAGGCCTCGTATGCGCGGAGGCCGGCGGCGTAGTCATTCGGCATCGGGGTCTCCTATCTCACCGGAGTAAAGAGCATGGAGGCCGAGGAGCAGCTCTGCCTGCTCCTCGGCGGTCAAATTGGCCAGGCGCAGCGGCACCAGCGCCTGAGCTTCCTGCTCGCGGCGGTCGCGCTCGCTTCGCGCTGCTCGATTCTGAGCACCGCTTGGCATGGCTTACCTTATAGGGGTGGTGCGATAGGACGTGGGTGTGGGCATCGGCTTACCCTCCAGTAGAGGTAGCCTGCCGCGAGCTCGGGCCGGGTGTCAATGGTTGAGGCTGCTGGGGGAGGAAGAGTAGCGAGCTGGAGCGCGCGGCGGGGCCTGTCCACCCGCCGCGCGCGGCGCCGCTAGTGCTGGGCGGCGGCTTCGGCGGAGCTCAGGTAGGCCTTGGCGTTCGAGAGCATCAGGTCGACGTAGTCCACCGTCTCCTTGAGGATGGCGGGGTCGCCGCCGGTGGCGACAAGCGCATCCTGCGCCTTGGAGAGCGCCTGGGCGATGCCCTTGGCGTTGGAGGCCTCGAGCGACGCCTTGTCCGCCCACGGGACCGGCAGCTGCGCGAGCTCAGCGGTCTTCTCGGCCTGCGCGGCCACATCCTCGGCGGTCTTCTTCGCCCGGCCGGCGGCATCGCGATAGGTCTGCGCGCGCGTCAGCTGGGTGTTGGCATCCTCGAGGCGGGCGGTGAAGTCATACTTCGGAGTCGTCGTCGGCATTTCTGCTCCTGTGGGGAGAGGGAGCCCTGGGCACCGGGCAGGATTGCTGCTGCGCGGGCGGGCGAGGCGAACTCTACAGCGGTCGATTATTAGACGTCAACCACCCGACCAGGAGAACGGCAACGAGAAATGCCAGCGGTAGCCAGGCTCGATGCCGGATCGATGCCTCGGCGATGTCTGGCAGCCTGGCGAGCGCCTGGTGGTTGTCCCGCAGCTGGTGCGTCAGCAGCCTGTGCTCGCGCTGGTGACGCCGGCTGTCCCAGCGGTCCAGCCCCCAGGCTGCGCAGGCAATGGCGAACGCAAGGCAGGTCCAGCCGTTGAGCCCTGCCATCGTTAAGACCTTGAAGGGATTCATCGATTCCCTAATTCGGCCTTGAGCCGATCGGGGCGGCCCAGCACAAGCTACCGGCGGAGCAGTTCTGCAAAGCGTAGTAATACACGTTTGCGTTTGCCCCACTGGCGGTCTCCCAGACGCCGCTGTTGTCCCGTATGTGCAAGGAATCGCCAAAGCTGACCGCAGCTGTGCCGATGCGCACCTGCACGTTGCTCAGGCCGACCTGGAGCATGTAACCCACGTTGGAATCGTCGGGGTCAATCTCGAAGGTGACGCCGCTTATTTTGGCGTCGGCACCCGTTGGAGCTGCAATGACAGCAATGTCATCTGAGCCCACGGCACCCGTTAAGCGCACACCGCGGCCGGCCGGGATCGAGCCAGTCACATTGCGGCGAACCAGCCAAATGGCGCCTCGGTTCACGGGCGGCCGAAATGCCGCGAGCGCCACGAGCGTCGGAAGCATGCAGGCTGCCACAACCATAGCCAGGAACCGTCTGTCTTTCATCGGTACTCTCCTTTTTAGTTTGGAATGTAAATCGCGCTTATCTGCGCGCCGTTTACGTTCCATGTCGTGTTGGAAAATCCAACTATGAGATCTCCAGCATTCACGCTTACCGCATGTCCGGCGGTGGTGTCTGAGCCGGTATTTGTACCAGAACTCACAGTCGCATCCAGGGCAGTCGCGCTATATGTTGGCGACGTCGTTGGGCTGGTAGCTCGGTACAAAAGTATATGAAGAGTGCTTGGTGCATTGGAAAGCCCAAACACATAAAGATTTTTTATCACCCCTGCGGCGGGAACACGCCAAGGCGTTATGTTTGCGGAAAGCGTCGAGCTCCCGTCGTTTGCGATTCCAACGTATCCGTTGGCTACGAAGCCCTGCCCCGTATTTAGAGCGAAGTACGGAGTCGCCGAGCCAGTCTTCTGCGCCTCGGCGTATGTGGCGGTCGCGGCGTCGGAACTCGCGGCGGTCGGTGCCCCGAGGCCGGTAACCTTGAAACCACCGGCGGCGAGGTTCACTCCGAGGGTCGGTGTCCCTCCGATGGTCCGAGTGCCACCTTCCGTGCCGCTAAACGTAGGACTGGAGATCGCCGGAGAAGTAAGCGTCTTGTTGGTCAGCGTCTGCGAGCCGGTGAGCGAGACCACGTTGGCAGATAGCGCCGCATCGGGGACCGATGCGCAGGCTGGGGGTGACCCGCCGACGAGGACTGTGCTGGCTGAACTGCAGGCCGCCGTTTCCGCATAGGTGGTGCCGGTGTCATATAGGAGCTTGTTTGCGACCGTCGGTGCGGGCGGTAGCCTGGTGTCATTCCCTTGGGTCGCGGTATTGGCCCCTGTGCCGTAGATGACTGTCGGCGTTAGGGTAGCACCGAGAGACACCGTTCCACAGCCTGACAAACCCGTGCATGTGAGAGTGATCGAACTATTGGTCAGTGCCGCATTGGCGATGTTGCTGCATGTGTTTGAACTGCAGCTGATAGTAATGCCGGTGAGCGAGTTGACCCAGCTGGGAGGCGCTGCTCCATTGGCCTGATAGATGTAGTTCGCAGTCCCCGCAGCGAGGCGCAGCCATGCGGTTCCGCTATCATAGAGCGTACCGCCGGCGCCGCTCGGGGCCGGCGGTAGCTTGGTAGAGCTCGCGGGCAGCAGCGCGTTTATCTGCGCCTGCGCATCGCTCGTCAGAGTCGATATGTATCCAAAAATCGTATTTGAGACGGTGCCGGGGCCAATCTTCGCAGCATCGATTCCGGTCGGCAGCGCAGCCGCGAGTAGCGGGCCGATGGTGATGGCACCGCCGGCGACGATCGCGACGTAGTTCGCGGTCAATCCCGTGCTGACATCGGACCCGAATCCGCCGTTTGCCTTGGACAGCGGCAGGGAAAGTGCAGAAGGAAGCGCGTCGAGCTTCGTCTTGTCCGCGGCGGACAGGAACCCCGCCGAGCTCCCGGCAACCGCGACCGCATGCGCCGATCCACCGGCCTGGCTGCCGTGGTCATGTACGTGGTCGGCGCGCGCCAGGTTGGGCGAGCTGCCGGCTGCGTTTGCACTGCCTATCGTGACTGGCGCGGCGGTGAGAAGAGGGTCCGAGCCACCGGGCTGGTGCGTGCTCGCATGCGCCGGCAGCGTGCCGACCGGGATGGGCCCCACGATCTGCGACCCGGGAATATTGGTGCAGCCCGAGCAGCTGCCCACAAAATTGGTCACTGCTTCGACTAGGGTTCCCTTGACCAGGCCAGGAGTCACCTGGCCGAAGGCCGGCGGCGTGGTCAGCGCGGCAGTCAGGTCGGCGCTGCAGAGGGTACGGAAGGTCGCCGAAGCGGCGGCACCAGAGCAGGGTCCAGCAAAGACCACCCCGGCGAGCTGAGGGCCGAATGCAAGCGGCCCCACCCCGGTGGGCACGCCGTTCTGCTGCACGTATGCCGCGTGCGCGACGGTGTCATACCAGATGTCACCGTTGAGAGCCCCAGGCGGGGTCCCGGGGTAAAGTCGCAGGCGCCAGCTGTCCCCGGCTCCGGCCACGCCGCCAGCGGCATCGACAAAAGCAGCGCGGTAGGGAGACTTCGATGCGTCCCCGACCAGACACACCCGGCCAGCCGGGCAGGCAAAAGGCGGCAGCGCTGGAAGCAGCCGCACCTGCGAGGCACTGACATTTTGGGCCACGGCCAGGCCGGGGCATGAAAGTGCGACCAGCCACAGCGTGGCAGCCGCCGCGAACGCGCGGAGAGATAGCATGGAGGACCTCCTACGAACCGTTGACTAGATAGGGGATGACGACATCGCTCGCAAGGCCGGCGGCGATCTGGATGGTGGCCTGCGTGGTGGAAATGATCCTGACTCCGGTGTTGTCCTGCGCGACTCCGGCGGCGCTGTGGTTGCCATCCTTGTCGTATTCCTGGCCGACTATCACGGACGGCGGGGCCGTGTACGTTGGAATGAAAGTGATCACCATGGTGGTCACCCCGACAGGAAAAGTGAGCTCTCCGAACTGCGCCTTGCCGCCGATGGGAATGGCGAGATAGGACGAGCCGCTGACTCGCCAGGCATTCGTCGCCAGAACTATCACATCATCCGGGACGTTGACCGGAGACGGCAGCACCATCGTGGACAGCAGCTTCCCTGAGTAAACAACGGTGCCGTTGCTTCCCCACGGGTTGATCAGATTCCACTCGATTTCGGGGCCGATGGGACTCCCCGAAGGCCCATTGGTCCGATGCATCTCAGTGTCAGTGAATGGCACATTGGTAAAGGTCGCGTACCCGAAGCCGTTGGTCGTTGCGCGCCAGCAGTCTCGGTATCCGGGGTCGCTCCCCACGTTGAGGTCCCAGGGCAGCCACTTGCCACCGATCAGGAAGGTGCCGTCCTTCCGGCTTGGGGTCAGGTAGACGGGGCGGTCGGTCGGGGTGATCGGCGCCGCGGCGCCGCCGGCTACCGAGCCGATGAAGATCGTCAGGTTGGCGGGCATGTCACGCGCCCTCGTCCACGGCCAGGACCACGACGGAATCGCCGCCTGCCGGAGCCGCGGAACCCTTGGCCAGGACGCGCAGCGCGAGATAGTGACGAGCGGGAACGTCGAGCGCCACTTCGAGCTGCCCGCCGGCGGCCGCGGATATCGTGTGCTCGACCGCCTCGACGTTCTGCACGAGTGATGTGATGTCGTTCCAGTGAACGCGGCCGGCTGGTCGGCTGTCCAGGGTGGTTCCCAGAATGCCGAAAGCGGCCGCCGGCCCCGATGCCAGCGCGTCAAAGTCGCCGCCGGCGAGCGCTCCGATCGCCGCGGCGACCGCCGCCGGCGTTCCGCTGCCGTTGCCGTTGATGTCGGTGGGCAACGAAATCAGTAAAGCCAAGTCGAGGCCGCCGGTCCCGGATGTGGTCACTCCGATGGGCTGGGAGATGCCCACGCGCTGCTGAAGCCGGACCGTGTAGAAGTCTCCGGTCTTGGCCCAGACCTGGAGCAGGCCTTGCTCGGCCCCCGGCCCCCGCACCGCGAAGCCCGCCCCATCTACCGGCAGCACCGCGCCCTGCACCTTGAGCACGATCGAGGCGCCGCCGACAGCCGCCTTGGTCGCTATTACCTGCAGCGGCGATCGGGCGGTGGAGCCGCCTCCGTAGTAAATCGACTCCACCGCCGAGAGCGCGGTCGGGTAGGCATTCGTGAGGGCCGGATCGCTGGACTGCGACCGACGAAACAGCGTCAGAGCGTGAACGGACATGTTTTACCTCTGGTACCAAACGCGGTGATAATCGGCGACGAACCCCTGGCCGGCGGTCGCGCTTGGGGCGCTGATCCTGATTTCCCGAATGAGGTTCGTGAAGGCGTTCGGAAAGGCCGCGGTGGCCACAAGAACACCGTCGATGAAGGCGTAGATCGTTCCGTTTTTTCGGCAGAGCTGGAATCGACGGAAGGCCCCATTGACGACCGGGATCCCGGTGTCGATAAGGACTGCGCCAACCAGCACCTGCCAATTGGCGTTGTCGCTGCCCGCCACGAAGGAGGCTTCCAGGGCGAGGGCGGCCGGCGGGTTCCGCAGCCCAATCAAAAAGCCGCTAGCGCCGATGCTGGCAAGAGATGCCCGGTCCTCTACCAGGGCCTTGCCGCTGAACGCAAAGTCGAAGGTGCCGAGCCACGAAGGCGCATCGTTCAGCGTGTAATTGAAGGCCGACGTAGCCACGGCGCTGGCCTTGAGCAGCCCATGGTCGCCGACTCCGAGCGGCGGCGTGGTGGCGTGCGTGCCGTTGAGGTTGATGGCCACCGAGAACTTGCCCGCCCGGCCGGCGGGCCAGGAGAGCTCTTCAAATTCGTCGGTGATCAGGGTGGCGCTGCGGCCAAAGGTGGCGCCGACAAGATCGGCGAGCCCCTCCTGCAGGCCATTGAGGAACTCGCTATTGACGCTGGGACCTATGCCATCGACGAAGGAAGCATAGGGAACATTATACCACTGGTCTGGTCGGCGCACTCATCCATACTAGCCGCCCTTGGCGCAGCAGTATACACCTGGCGATCTCATCTGACACAGCGACGGAAGGGATCCGCAGGCCGCTCGATCCTGCTGGTTGCACGGCGCGCAGCCAGGGGCGGCGGTCTCGGGTTTTTTCTTGCTCGGGCGCGCCTTTTTGGCCGGGGTCGGTGGCGGTGTTGGGGTGGTCTCGGTCGCCTCGGTCGCCTGCGGAGGGCCAGCGACCAAGACGCTCGGCGCAGCGGCCGGGCTGGCCAGCTGGACCGCCCGCGGATCCGCGTTATCGACAGCTGGGGCCCGCTGCGCTGGCCGTTGCGACGGCGCACCGCGCGATGGTTGCGCGCAGCCTGCGAACAGCAATAGCAGGCAGCAGCAGTGCATGAGGGAAGCTAAAGATTTTCGGCTCGACATCGCAGGGTCCTCACGGTTGGGGTTGCTAGCGTCACCCCGGGATAAAGCTCCCAGGCGCTGCTTGCACTGTCCCTGGAATGGGAGTCTTGGTCAAGATGAGATCCGCCCGCTGATACGCGTGCCGTATGCGGCTGAGGGCGTTCCTCGCTTCCCGCAGATCTGCGGCTGTGGCCTTGCTCACCAGAGCCGGGTCGACATAAACCCCCCACCAGGCCTTCCACCGGCCGAGGCCGGCGCTGGGCACGACGTTTGGAGCCAGCAGCGGCCAGGGAGGTCCCAAGGCTGGCGGCACCGCAGGCCCTACGCCGATCGACCGCGGCGCGCCGGGGACGTAAAGAGTCCAACCGTTGAGATTTACCGCCGGGCTGCCGACGTCGCGGTAAAGTTCCAAGGTCCAGTTGCCGTGCACGGGGCGGCCGGCCATCTCCAGCCCGTAGAGCAGGCACAACTGCACCTCATGCACCTTGGTGACCGGAGACCAGCTGCGAACGAATCCGTCTGGCGAGATCAGCCGCGCGTGGATTGCCTTGCCGGCGGCGATGTCGAAGGATAGCGCCATCCAGCTGCCGCTGCCCCATACCACGCCGCCGTCGTAAAGGTGGGGCGTGATCAGGCGCAGGGGTGCTGGCGCCGCAGCGTCGGGTATCGCCTGGGCAGGCAGCTGGCTGACATACTGCACCGCCGAGCGCAGCTGCGACGGCGTGAACGACAGGATCTCCAGCTGCGTGGGGTCGACGTATCCCAGGACGGTTCCGACCGCCGATGCTATGCCGAACGCCGTCGATCCCTGGCTGAGCTCGCGCAGCCGAGCCACCACCAGGGCGGCCAGGTCCTGGCGCCGGCGGGGGTTGGTGACGATCTGAAAGAGGTCCCTCCAGTCCGAGAGCTTGAGGTAGGCGAGCCCCGGGTCCATCTCGCGGCGCCAAGTGTCGAATAGGTCCCAGAAGAACCGTTTGAAGAGCTCCCCAAACCAGTCCATTAGCTCGGCGTCTGGGGACCGCGTCTGACCCGGGCCCGGCTCGCCGAACTCGTGCGGGGTGTTTGGTGGCCAGGCGTCGAGGCACAGCCGCCGCGCCTGCGCCAGATCCACCGTCGTGTCGGGCTGCTCGCTCGGGAACGGCAAGAGCCGCCGAAGCGGCACCGGCGGCCTGAGCAGAGATCTGGGGCTGGTTGTGGGCTGGAAAAGGCCGACGAGCTCGTCCGTGCCATCGCAGAAAACGGCGAGCTGCGGGGCCAGCGGCCCGCCGCTCGTGTTCTCCACCTCGGCTCCGATTTCAAGCTCCAGGTAGTCACCGTCTAGGATCTCGAAACCTAGACCTGGAGTGACCGGAGATATGAACGCGAGCTCGGTGGTTAGCGCTATGAACCCCGAGCTCGCGTTCCAGTAAGCGATGGTCGAGCGCCTCTCTCCCGACCTGCCATCCATGCAGTAGATCGCAGCGCGGGCCCGGTAGACAAAGCCGACCGCGGCGTTGCTCATGCGCAAGGCGAAGGTGAGCCACCAAGTGCCAGGGGCGACCGTCTGCTGCTCCAGCGGGTCGGACAGGAACTGCGCCACGCCGATGAACTGAGTCACCGTGTCGGGTATCGGGGCCCAGCTCTGGCTGCTCGACACCTGACCGCCAACCACTTCCTGCGCGATGGGGCCCATGTACCTGGCGGTGCTGCCGGCCGCCTGGTTGCACTGCTGGTCCCATGGGGCGAGGTAGCCTGCTGGCCTTTTGATATAGGTATCTGCAGGGATGGCCAGGCGAAGCCAGAGGCTCTGAAAGTCACGCGGGTTGGTCACCGGGTCTCCTTAGTCAGACGATATGATCCGAAGCGCATAGAGCAGGCCCGGCCCGAAGGTGCTGTTGTCTGGGGCCTGTACGTCCTGCGCCAGAAGCGGCCCATTTCCCACGCCGACCTTGACTTCTCCGACTAGGCACCTCTCGATAAGAGGCGTGATCCCGTCTGCTGCCAGGACATTCTTTGCGGCAGTGTCGATGCCGCCTTGGATGGCGGCGGTATCTTCCCAGAGGTCGGCGGGGTCCTGCAGACCTGAAATGCGGCTCGGACCAAGGTTGTCGATATAGACCCCGACGGCGCCGGACACACCAGCGGGGTCGCAGATCAGCTCCTGCCCGGCATAGACTTCGTTCCCGCCGGCCGGGTCAGGCGCCGTCCATCCAACCGGCAGCGGCAGCTCGAGCTCCAGGGTCGTCTTGCCGAGATTGTCAGCAAACGCCACCACCTTGGCCATGGGCGGGATCACGGGTCCCGTGGGGAAACCAGAGGCGTCACGCGTGTCCACGAAGATCCGGGGCAGCTGCCCACGCTGAATGGCGAGCTTGAGATCGGCTGGGGCCAGGCCAGACAGCCTGAGCTTGCTGACGCCGTCCCAGCCGAACACGTCGGTGGCATACACGACTCCGCCGCGCCGCCAGTCGTAGGCATAGAGCTGCTTGCTCGGGATGAGACGCAGCTTGATGACAAGCCCTGTCACCTCTGGGCTCATGAAGGGCGCCACGGCGCGAATGGAAGCGCAAATCGGCGACCGGCCGGCGGCGGCCGTGGTGCCTCTCGCATACACAACGCTGTCTTGCAGCTGCTGCACCGTGGGAAGCCGCGCCAGGCCGCTGCCGCTCTGCGTCAACACGGCAAGCACGCCCATCACGCCATCGTAGCCGCCGCCGGCACCGGCGTTCGCATCGCCTCCGGAGTACCCATAGGCGCGCAAGTTCTCGTAGGGAACCCCATTTGCATCGGTGGCAGCCTCAAACCAGCCGCGGAAGTCCTGCGGCGCCCCGCCCTTTTTGGGCAGCTGCAGCGCCTGCGTCAGTCGCGCGAATGCCTGCGCTGGGTCCTCGGTGGGAGTGCCGTTTTTTAGTGGAGCCACCAGCGTCACCGTCGGGTCAATTCCCGGGGGCTGGGTCTCCCACGTCAGGCTGACTCCCGCCGACAGATTGCCGGCGACACCAGGGGTCACTGCGTCGATCGTCACATTTACCTGGCCGGTCCCGGTCGTCCCGGAGGTGACATAGGTTCCAGCGCGCAGCTCAAACTCGGTGATGCCATCAGGGCCAAAGAGCTTCTGGGGGAGCACGATCGGGGTGGCCGCCGCACCTTGCGCGATGCCCACGCCGCCCCGCGCCGGCCGAGCGGCAAGAAAGCCGTAGCCGTCCACGCCGTTTGGGAGGCCGAATATCTCAGCGTTTCTTGCCAGAGACTCCGCGCTGCTCTCGTTGCTCGGTGGCCAGTCGGCATCGAGCTGGCGGAGCCCGTTGGAAAAGTCCGCCCAGATCGCGACGAAGAGGCGGGCGATTTTGCCCAGATAGTCGGTGTCTCCGTTGGCCCATTGCGGAGCGCGGTTTGCGGCGAGCGCCAGGGCCTGGGATAGGAGGCCCCGGGCCGAGGTGAGGAGTTGAGAGGCGCTTGGCATGATTACGTCCCGATGCCGAGCTGCGCGGTGCGTTCACGCTGGCCAGGCTGCTTGTAGAGAAGGTTGAAGAAGATGGCAGACCCGGCCCGCTCGGCCACTTCGCGGACGGACGTGCATTCAGCGCTTACCAGCGTCCCATTATCAAGCAAAGGCTGGCACCGGCGCTCCACGGCGTCCTTGAATTGCGACGGCGTGTTGGCGCTCGACTCGGGGAACTCATCGAGCAGGCTCCCCTCGCGCGGGGTTTCCTCCATGGCCCATCCTGCAGCCTCGTAGAACAGCGACAGCAGCTCATAGGCAGGCGAGTCATCCTCGACGGGATTCCCATCTCGCAGGACTGTCCTGTAGTGCCCGGTCGCGACGTTCAGCTCCATCAGCGGATTGGCCATTCAATCACCCGTAAAAGTTTGGAGCCCCCTCGAAGAGCTCTGATTCAATCTCTGTGTCTACTGCCACACCTGGGGCCGGCGGCACTGACACCGCCCCGGCCGCCGTGAATGCGGCAATGACAGTGATCCCACCCTTGTTCACTATCGATATCGTCATAGTGAAAGAGGTCATGGTTGTCTGAACCCAAGAGACCCGGATTTTCCCTTTGGCCCTATCTCCTACTCGGCTTACCTTTTTCGTGCCGCCGTTGACCTTGACGTCCTTTGTCGATTTATCAAGCTCTATCGTAGCGCCGCCGCCGCTCGTCCAGGAGCTGGAGCCGTCAGCGCGCCACCAGGTAACGGCCGGCTTGTCGGTGGCAAGGCTATAGGATGCGACGTCGCCGGGCTGGCCTCCCTTGGGTCTGTACTTGGCGGACCCGACCGGCAGGTAGCTGCCGTTACGAAGGTCGCCAAATGTCGCAGCCGGCTCACCCATGCGTGGAACCGTCAAGTGACCGGCCATCTCCAGTCGCCACAGCTGCGTCGTGGCGCTGCCGTTTATCCCACTCACATAGGCTGCGACGCTGTCAACGAGCAGGCCCCGGTCCTTGTCGGCCGTCGAGACGCTCTTGATCGTCGTTCTCATGTGGAGCCGTGCCAGCTCCTGCGGAATGATTCTCTCGGTCAAACGTTCATCGAATTGACGTAACGCATCGGCCAGTTCTCGCCTGGAGACAAAGTCGGTCATACCGCCCACAGCCTGTCTTTTTTGAGGGTTAATTCAGAAGTGGATGAAATCCCTCCGGACGCCTCGCTTTGCTTATATTCCACCGCACTGAGATACATCACTCGGTTGTCCGATCCGGCTGCGAATAACTTGTCACTGCGGACCGTGCCCCGACTGTTTTCGGCGAATGGTATGCCGTTCTGGGAGTGCCCCTGCACGGTCAGACTTACAGTCTCCGATTGATAAACACCTTGATTGTAATTCCATTCCGCTCGATCTTCGCAGCGCTGGTTGTTGTACCTCTCGTTATCTTGAAATGTACGGCGCCGTAAGTAGTAATCATCTGACGTCCGCTTGTCAGAAAATCCCCACGTCAATCCCTCCGTTGGATTGTCTTGCTCTGCTATGGTGAGTCCATAAAGCAGGCTCCCCACGCACTCCACCAAGTTAGCTACGGGTTCCCCGTCGCATGTCCGAGACCCGTCGAGCACATTATTTCGGTCTGCCGTGCGGTCGTCGAAATTATAGTTAAAAACGAATTGCGGCGGCGTGCTGTAGTCAGGCCTGAAAAAAGCCAAATCTCCGTCGGGGGTTACGTTGATAAAACGTCGATCGAACTTTGCATATCTAGTGAGGATGTCTGAAACCTTCTCGCCGGGCCGAACCATAATTTTTGGGGTGAAGGCCTTGAAATTTAGGTTGTTGGCGATAGTGATTTCCTGACGATTAGCTGAGCGACTGGCAAGTTCTTGCGCCTCCTGCCGATAGCGTGCAGTTTGAGCGTCTATCCTGCCCTGTCGTATCTGCCGGCCCGTGCTAACGCCTATGATAGTTCGCAGGCCGTACTGATTCGTCCCGAGCAGCGATCCCAGGCCACCGCCTGGCTGAAGCCAGCTCTTGTCGATCAACTTCTGGGCCAGCTGGGGCCAAGACAGACCCTGCAGGTTAGAGTCTTGACCGAATGGCGCATCGCTGGTTAACAGCCACCCGAGGTCATAGCCGGAGAGGCTGATGGCGCTTCCCCCGAGCCCGCTATGATTCTGGCCGCGCAGAATTACACCCCGGGACCACAGTCGGGGCGCGCCACTATCTACGAAAGGGTCAGAATGATAAATCCGGAGCGGTATCCAGTGCTTCTTGTCGATCGCCTCCAGGATGTAATTCAGCTCTCCCTTGGGGTTCGCCAGGCTGAAGCTGAACGGGTCATACAGCTGCTGGATATCGACGCGCAGGGAGAAATTCTTGATGTCGTCTCGGCGCCGCCGCGGGTCGCCGGCGATCTCGACCTCGATGTGAGGGGTGATATTGCCGTCGGCCTTCGGCGCTCCTTGGGCTGCGGTGGTCGGCCCGAATGGATCGCCGCCGGGGAGATTGTTCGCGCGCCGCGGGACCGGGCCGCCGAAGGGATCCTGCGCTCCCTGCCCTTGGCCCTGAGTCGCGCGAAATGGGTCGAATGCCATGTCGGTGTCCTCTATGGAGCCGGGATGGTCAGTACCTGGCCCTCTCTGAGGGCATCTGGCCGAACCAGGCCGTTCTGAAGCACGATGCTGCCAAGAAGCGCGATCTTTTCATCCAGATTCCGGCTCGGATAGAGCCTCCCGATCAGGACAAACAGCGTAGAGGCCTGGGTCACCGTCCATCGTATGGGCGGTGGAAGGTTGGCATTTATGGTGCGCTTGAGCAGCTCGGCGCTGGCCAGGACGCGCTCCCCGGCTCCGATGGCAAGCTGCGCATATGGGCTTACCACCGGCAGCGCCCGGTAAGCATTGGTCGATGCGTCGAGCAACGGGGGCAGGAGCCCGAGCTTGGAGAAGAGCGTCGGCTGCAGCTGGCCGTTCTCGAACTGCGAGATGGCTGCGCTGCCATACTCCCTGGCAGCCGTGGTCAGCGCAGTCGTGCCGGCCTGCGCTGCGAGCGTGCGCACTCGCATGTTTAGCGCCGGGATCCCTACCTTGAATTTAGAAAATACGTCCATTTTGAAGCTGGCCGCAGCGGAGTCTGCGGCATCGGCGTCGGCAGCCAGATCTTGCCCGACAGCCCCCGGCGACTTGCTAAAGCTGGTGTCGTTGGTAAGGGTGTCCTCCTCGATGGTGACCGTGGCGGCATAGTGGTTGCCGAGATTGCAGGGATCCCAGGAGGCATCGATCGGGTTGATGACGGCTCGCATGGGCTTAGGCCGCAGGTGATGCACCAGCGTGCCTCTGGGCTCGGCGATAAACTTCCCGAGCACCGTGTGGGCATCGTCGGCCCATGTGCGGCCGGCGAAGACCAAGTCGTAGACCACGCGGAATGGCACATTCCCCGTCTGCTCCTGTTTGGCCCCCGAGCGATGCGGGATGCGGTGAGCAACGAAAGATGGCCCAAACTGGTCCCTCACACGCACAACCCAGCGCGAAAAAACGAGCCCGTTCCAGGATGCTGCTTTTGCTCCGTCGACGCTGGCCATTTAGTCGTCCTGGTTTCCGCCGCCGCTAAGGGTCGGCGCTGACACGGCAAAGCGCACGGTCAGCACCTTGCTCGCCATGGCGTTGGCCGTCTGCTCGGCTTGGTCGCGCCTATCCTGCGAGCTCAAGAGGGGCCGGTTAGATTCGCCGGCAGACGCCGGGCTGAATAGCGCTGGTGCCGATGCGCGTCTTTGGCTCCGCCACTCATCCAGCAACGGTGTTGCGGCCGGGGTTGGCGCCGCGGTGCCGGCGCGTTTCCCGCGGAGGCGCTCGAGCCAAGTTCCATTTTCGATCAGATCGCGGTTTCTATCGTAGGCTGCGGCACCGGCCGGGCCGAGTTCCTTACGCGCCCGCGCAGTCTCCTCTCGGAGCTCATCGTCGCTGGACCAATCGGTGATTCGGGCAAGTTTTTCACGCCACCCCCCCTGTTTTCTAAGCGTCAACGTGTTTTCGTTCTGAGCGATCGTCCCGCGCAGCCAAACTCTCTTCGCGATGGACAACGCCTTGTTGCCAGCCTGAGCCCCCTGGTCCTCAAGGCCAAGCTCCCACTCCCCCTTGGTGCGCCGCGCGGCCGCGGCCATTTCTACTTCGGCCAGCTGGCGCTTGAGCTGAGGTGTCGAACGCAGGGCTTGGTCGTTTTGAGTGAGGGGCGAAGGTCCCGGCGCGGCGCCGGCTCCGAGCGCAAGGTCGACGTTCGACTTGAGCTCCTTGCTGTGGTAGGCCACCCCACCGAGCAAGCCGGGTAAGTTTTGCTGGAGCAGCTTTCGGTGGAGCTCGTCGCCGCCGCCAAGGCCCTTGGCATGCTTAGCGGATAGCTGGCTGACCATGTCGATCAGCTCGGGGAGACCTCGATTGAGCCGACCGTATTCGTCCTGCAGGCGCTCTTTCTTGCCCAGCAGCCCCGCGCTGCGCAGCTGCCGCTGCAGCCCCTGCAAATCGCCGGAGAAGTAGGACGAGGCCTGCCCGACCGCCGCCTCGGCCTGCTGGGGGGACAGGCCCATTTTCTGGAGCGCAGGCAGCATCGCGGCCGCGCTGCGGGCGAACTTTTCGCCGGCCGGGCCAGCCGTCGTCTGCATGCCGATCATGGGCGCGAGCCGCTCGAAGCCCTGCACCGCGACCCGGCCGCTCTGCCCAAGCATCTCGGCGCCGCGGATCGTCGCATCGAAAAACTCCTTGGCCCGTCCCTGCCCGCGGACGCCGAACATCGTGTCCATGAGCCCGGCCAGCGGCGCCATCTCCGCCAGAGTAGCCCGGCCGAGGTACCGCGACAGCTCGCTATAGTCAGCCGCCCCAGCCCGCGCAGTCTTCCAGTTTCCTGTCAGTTCTCGGACCGCATCGGCGTAATGGGTGACATCCTGCGGCATCCTGGCGGTCCGGCGAGACAGATCGTCGACCTGCGCGCCGATCTTGCGCCAGTCCTCCCCGGTGGCTCCCATGATCCGCGTGTTTTCCTGGCGCCATTCCTTGGCGGACGCGAGCGCGCCAGAGAGCGCCTGGCGAAGCGGATCGGTCGCTGTGGCCATCACGCTGGACAGAGCGGCCTTGCTGAGCTGCTGCACGCTGTCCCGAAGCCGGGTGATCGAGTTGTCGATGGCCTTGACGCTGCCCTTGCCCTCCTTTTCGAGGTCGCGAAACGAGCGCGCCGCCTCCACCATGAATTTGGCGAAGGCGGCCGGGTCGGCCGAGATGACTACCTGTGCTTCGTTGGCTGCTGCGGCGGCGCTCATCGGGGCTGCTTCTCCATCAACGGGTACCAGAATGCGGCCCGCTCCCGCTGCTCCAGGAGCCGCGCGAGCTCCTCGCGCTTACATCCGAAGGCTGCGCAGACGAGGGCTACCCAGCGGTGCCACTCCCAGCTCCTAACCCTCGACGCGCGGCGTCCAAACCACGCGCCAGCCGAACCACTTTCCAGAAGCCGTGCTCTGAGAGTAGGGTCATCAACGACTTTTTTTGGGCGTCCTCCAGCAGCTGGTCGAGCTGCTTATCCGAGGCGACCGTCGGGAACTCGGTACGGCGGAAGGTCTGGTAGTCGGCCCAGAGGTCGGGGCCTTGCGGGCAGCGCATGTGAACGGCGCAGTCCCGCACTGCCATGAACAGCTGCTCGTCCTTGGGCAGCAGCGAGACCTGATCTTGGGCGAGAACCGCCGGGAACGGGAAAACCTGCTCCGCATAGACACCGTCGTCCACGCGCAGCGACCAGCTCACCATCAAGAGCTGCTGCTCCTCGGCTACCATCTCGTCGGTGGGAATCCGAGACAGCATCTGTCGGAGATAGAACTCGGCGATCGCCCGGCACAGGCTCTCGATGCGCGGAGGCACCCAGCGCAGCCGGCCCTGCAGCTGCTCGACGTCCTCGCCTTTGTCCGTGCTTGCCCGGAAGACCAGCAGCGGCTCAGAGATGAGCTTCACCCCGCCCAGGTGAGCGCCCTGGAGCCTCACTGACGGTCACCGCTGGGCTGAGTGTTGCCTCCCAGCAGCCGCTCGGTCTCCGCCTCGAACTCCGCCAGCGTGCGGACATCTTTATCGCTCCGCCCATCGGCCGTGCCGATGACGATGGCAAGCGCTGCATCGGCTGGCATCGGGGCCGGCGCAGCCGCCTGCTCTGCCGAGTAGCTGCCCGGAGCGGTGGGCTTGGGGAGAAACTGCTCGGCGAGGTCCGCAACGGGGGTAATGCCATCCCCGGCCATGACGGACGCATGCGTCAGAAGATAGAGGTGATAGGTGTTGATGCGCATAGGGTGTCGGCTCCATGCCGGCTCTGGGGACGATAGATAACGCCGCAGCCAGGCGGCGCTGCGAGGGAGCCGAATACCCCGCTGCCGCCCGGCTGCAGCTACTGGTTACTCGGGCAGGCGCCGCGTGGCTCGAATAGACGGAATCGAGACCATGATCTCGCCAGGGCCGTTGTCGACGTCGGTGACCTCTCCCACGCAGAGGCATCCCTGCAGCGTCTGCGTGGTTCCGCCAAGCAGCGGATCGCCCTGGTCGAAGTCCACATCGAACTCGGTGCCGCTCTTGGTGTGCTGCCAGGGCTTGAAGGCGAGCCCATTGGGCCGGATTCGCAGCGTCACCCCGGTGAGCTCGTGCGTCTCCGCGGTCCCGGTGTGCTGGTCGATCGGGCCGTCGCTGCCCTGAGCCACGCCGCCGGCGCGGTGAGAAGAAACCTTGAAGATGGTGCCGATGGCGTCTAGCTTCGATCCACCGAAGCGAAAGACCATTTTCGTTTGAATAGCCACGGCGATGTCTCCTTAGACCGCGACCGGCCCGATCTGGCCGGCGATTCGGTGATTTTCGAGGGGAGGGCTGCCCGGAATGTACACGCGCGTCCAGTCGGCGTGGTTCGGATCGGGGTCCGGGGTCGCTGCCATCAGCGGACGGAACTTGTCCGCTCCGTCGTACAGGTTCTGTTTTTCGAGCAGCTTGGCGCGCGCGTAGATGACCTGCGACACCGCGGTGGTGTCGAATACGTCCTCGGTCAGCGGCGGGCTGTAACGGACGAACTCCTTGCCCGAGAAGACCGCCAGCGCCGCCAGCATCTCCTGCCGGATGTGAGCCATTCCGCGGACGTAGCTGGCCGAGCTCCACAGCGGCAGGCTGCCACCGTAGGTCGTGACCAGCTGCTGCACCTGGAAGTTCCCGTCCTTGACGACCAGCGGAGTCATGAAATAGACGCTGCGCGCCTGGTTCATCGACGTCTCGGAGGGGCGATCGGCCTGGGCCGGGTAGGTCAGCGGGATGCCGGGTAGGTTGCTGATCAGTGGGCGTCCATCAAAGTTCTTGGTGGGGCGGGGCTCGTAGGCACGGTCGCATGCCACCATCGCCGCCAGGCAGTAGCTCGGCTGGAAGGTGTTCGGGTGCCACAGCTGGATGTTCCGGCCCGGAGAGGCCTGCGCCGCATCCTCGAAGACGATGCTCGGGGTCACCGCGGTCACGACGGCGCCGGAGGTCGACAGGCCGAGGGACGCCATCCAGGTGAGGTTCTGCTCCTTCTGGTGATAGCCATTGCCCTGCGTCCTGATGGTCTGCACCAGCGAGCCGATCGAGCCGGCGTCCTTGAAACAGGTCACCCACTCCTGCATCGCCTCGGAGCCTTCCAGCGCTGCCAGCGCGTTGGACAAGCTCGGTGTCCCGGTGCCCAGGGTCTCTCCGGTGAATGCCGCGGTGACTGGCCCGATTGCGGCGTTGACCGTGACCTGGATGTCATGCGCCGGTCGCCCCGGCTTGTACAGCAGGTCCACGATAGAGTCGCTCGGGGCCGGCCGCTGCGCCGCGCGGAGCGAAAAGTCGCCGGAGGAGTTGATGTTGGCCGTCAGCGCGGCCGCGAGCTGAATCGTCGTAACGCCCAGGGCCACCCCAGCGAGCACCTGGGTCTTGGCGTGGCACCGCACAGTCACCTGGCCAGCGAGCGCGCCGGTGGGCCCCGCGGCAAAGGTGATGAAGCCAGGTGACAGCGCGACTCCGGTGATGGTTGGCGGCCAATAGACCGCCACGGGGTGCTCGTCGTTCGACCAAGTCCCGTTGGCGGCACAGGTAAACGGGACCGCGTTGCCCACTACCGCGCCGGCCGTGTAGGGGACAGCCTTGCCGGCGCTTAGAGAGGGAGCTATCGCCAGATCATAGCTCGCCTTCAGCTTGGCGGCGATGGTCGCCGGCGCGTCTCCATCGTCGACCTGGAACGAAAACTCGTAGTCGTCGATCCTGACCACCGGCTGCCCGCTGCCGACGGCAGCGGTCGCTGCTCCGAGCAGAGCCACGTAGATATTGAAAACCGAGGCCGTCCCCGAGGACATGACGATGGGCGTGACATAAATGTCGACGCCGGACGGCCGGCGCGTGTAGGCGTACTCCACCATCTGCCTGGCCGGCGAGCGCTTGCCGCACTTCTGGACCAGGTCGTCGAGGCCGCCTATCAAGACCGGGGAGTCCGGGCTCGTATAGAGGGTCCCGTCGGAGGTTACTGGCGCCACGACGTTTAGCCGGAAGCGGCCCGTCCGAGCTCGATCCGGCGCGCCCGGGGCCTGCCCTCGACTGTTGATGTAGAGGAACTGCCCAGGCTGGGCATCATTGGGGACATCAGGGTTAGCCGACAGCTCAGTCATCTTTACGTCCGTGCATGGGGTTAAAACACGCTACCACGCCTGAGTTCGCTTGCGGCAGCTCCTACTCTTGTGCCTCGGCATCCGCCTGCTGAAGCTGCAGCCAGACCTCGCGCATCTTGCCGATCTTCGACAGCGCTGCCGCCCGGCAGGTCGCGGCCGGCAGCTGGGACCCGTGCTGCTCGAGCAGCGCCGCGGTGCTCTCGGCGGCGGCCTTGACCTCATCGCAGAGCTGGGAAAATCCCTTGTCGTCACCAGCGCCCGCCAGCTGCTCGAGCAGCTCCTCGTCCGCGGCCCTTTTTTCAGCATCAGGGACGACCTCGATGGCTCCTTCCTGGTGCAGATCGCGGTAGTAGCCGCTCCAGCGAACGTCCGTGGCCTCGCGGTGGATCTCCATGGTGCGCTGCCCTGCCTTGTAGACGGGGCTTGTGTGGTGCTCGGCGCGGCGGATAAAAACTCTTTCACCGTGGCGAATATCTCTCATGGTCGTCGGTCCTTGCGCGCAAAGAGGATCTGGGGTGGGCCGATCGGGCAGGCGCTGCCGTCCGATTGGACCTGCGTTTGCTGCACAGCGAAGGCGTTCCTTCGATTGAGGTCCTGGATTTCGCTGGGCCGATCGGTCGACACCCGGACCGAGATCGCCAGGCTATCCATGAGGCGGAGATCTTGTCCGAAGGTGTCCGACGTAGAATGAGCTCCGATGATGACGCGGCAAAAATCCGTCCAGGGGCTCGTATCCATGCCGAGGGCCCCAGAGTAGCCGCCGCCCGGGACGGCGCCGTACAGGCCCTGGCTGCCGCGGAGCAGCCATTCCAGCCGACCCACGATCGCCGAAGCTCCAGGATCAAGGGCGGCTTCCTCGGAAATGCCGCTGCCGAATCGCGCAGAGGGAGTGCCACGCCAGTTCTTGCTGATCACGCGCAGCGTGAAGTTCAGCGTGTGCTCAAGGATGGCCCCCGGCTCGGCGTCTTGCACGACCGGGCGGTCCTTGCCGTCGAAAGAAACGAAGACTGCCGGCGTCTTCCCCTTGGCCAGTGTCAGTAGCGACGGCCGCCCGCGCGGCGCTTCGAGCGGGATGGCCTTGTCGACAAAGCCGACGACCTCCAGCCCGTGCCAATAGTAGGCCCCTCGATGGTCGCGAAACGGCGCCGCCACCCATCGGCCGTGCCGATCCGGGTCTCGGTCGTCTGGCTTGAGCACCTGCAGCCCGTCGTCTGGCCGCAGGTCATAGGGAGACCAGGCATACGTCTGCGCTATCGCTTGCACGTAAGCCAGCGAGGTTCCGAGCTCGTCCGTGTCCTGCATGTTCCGCGACACCGCGGCGCGCATCTCGACTGCCGATGCGTAGGTGCCTGCGTCGAGCGATCCGTACTTCAGGAAGATGGCCGACACCAGCGCGCGGCCGATCCGCTCATCGACGTCGATCGGAGACAGCACGAGCGGCGCGCCGAGCTCGCGGCTCGCTCGATAGCCAGATGGTGCACCGAACTCATTGTTCCCGTTGCTCATCGACGAGCGCCTTGTCGCAACGGCTGAATCCCATACGAGACCAAGATCTGAGCCAGGCGGTTGGGGTCGTCGCTCGTGAGGAACACATGCAGCCGCTGGGGCGTGTGCGAGTCGCCGGCGTTATGGATCCCGTCCTTCGCCCAGCGGCTTCCCACCACCAGGCTGAAACTCCGGCCATGCCGAACCACCTTGAAGAAGATGGTCTGCGGCACCTGCCCCAGGATCCGGCGCTCGCGGCCGGCACCCGCATTCAGTCCCGAGCTCGTCCGCACCACCGCGGTGGGCTTCACCCGGTAATGGCCTGAAGTCGTCTGCGTCAGCGCGGAGGCCGGAATCTGGAAGGTCGAGCCAGGCTTGCGCAGGTGACGCGGGAAGGCCACGTTGACGTCCGAGCGGTAGCCTGGCGTCGTTACCCGGACCCGGCGGCGGCTGCCCTCCTGCACCACCTTGAGCTCGACAGTCGGCCCGCCGGCCAGCCGCTCGTCGGCGCCGACCTGCCCGGCCGTGAAGAGCGGGTGATCCTGACGCGCCGAGAGCTGCGTCTCGATGCGCTTTAGCTTGGCGTCAAAGCGGTCGAGCTTCTTCTGCACCGAGCTCGGGATGCGGCTGCCGAACAGCATGTACCGCTTGCCATAGTTCCTCTCGGCCCAGGACTTCAGACCCTGCAAGCGCTTCTGCTCGCGCTCGAGCTGCGCCAGGTGGGTGGCGCGCGCCGTGCCTCGCAGGGTGTATTTTTTGTCGCCGGCGTCCTGACGGGCATAGACCCGGAGCGTGGATGCCGCCAGCGGTGCCAGTCCCTTACCGCTGAGCAAGATCTCCAGGATGGCCTTTCGCTTCTCGCGACCGAACTGGCGCATGGGCGCGTCCATGTTGAGGCCGCGGCGCTCGCACTCCCTGAGAGTCGCCTGCAGCCCTTCCATATTGAAGGACAGGTCCAGGAAGCCCATCAGGTGAAGCCCTTGAAGCTGTGGCGCGCCGAGCCGCGCGGCGGCTTGCCCGGGAGAGCCGGCGTCCGCCTGGTGTAGTGCCTGTCGGTCCCCGGCTTGATGCTGCTCGACAACGAGTGCAAGCGGCGGCCCTGCCCTTCGAGGTCCTGCAGCCCCTGCAGGTATTGATCCTTCACGTCCTCCGGGCGGGCCTGGTTCTTGGTGCCAGTGGTCCAGATGTAGTAGCGCAGGATCTTCCTGGCGTCCGTGCGGATGCCGCTCCTGTCCATCTCATTCCAGGGGATCGGCGGAGCCGGCACGCCGCGGATCGGCTTGTTGAACCATAGTGCGTCGAAGGCGTCCAAGTCGAACGACAGGCCGATCCGCTTTCGAATATCCCCGTCGGTGTCTCCCAGCACCTGGTTCAATTTGACCATGTCGATCGCCGTCGAACTGGCCACCTTGAAATGCTCGCGTAGGTCGCCCGGGCTGCCGACCGCCAGCTCGGCATCTTCTTGCGTCAGGTAGTGGTCGTCCACGCGGTTGCCCCTATGCCCGCTTGCCGGCGGGCTTCTGCGGCTGCTGCGCCGGTGCCAGCGGAGTGCTTGCAGGCGGGACAGGCGCCGGCGCCGCCGCCGGCGCGGGGGGCAGGGGCTGGAGCGCCTGCTGCGCTTCGACCAGCTGCAGGCGCAGCTCCTTCTCGGCGGCTGCGGCCTGCTCGACCTGGCGCTGCAGGGGCTGGAGCGCCTGCTGCGCTTCGACCAGCTGCAGGCGCAGCTCCTTCTCGGCGGCTGCGGCCTGCTCGACCTGGCGCTGCAGGCTATCGGAAAGCGCCCCCAGCTGGCGGCGGCCCTCATCGATAGAAGCAGCCTGGGCGCGCAGCTGCTCCAGCAGCGCGGCGCGGTCCTCGGCATAACGCTCGACCGCCCGGCGAAGCGCCGGCGGCAGCAAGGCGATGTCGAAGTCTTCAGCCTCGTCCTCGCTCTCTTCGGCAGCCAGCTTGCCGCCGGTCGAAGCCTGGGCGACCCGGACTTCGTATAGTACCAGGAAGCTGTGGCCTTCCGGCACCGGGAGGCCGAGCTCGCGAGCGGTCTTGGCAGCGATGTGGATTTGCTGTAGCAGCATCTGAGTCCCTTCTCTGTCAGCCCAGCAAGCGCCCGAGCTGACGGTCATAATCGTCCTGGCTGATCACGCCAGAGGACAGCAGGCCTTTCAGCTTGGCCACCTTGTCTGCGACAGGAACATCCGAGGCCGGCTCGACGGTCCGCGTCAGCGCCCCGTTGACGTGCTGCGCCTGCTGCCAGCGCTGCCGCAGATCGGCTTCTTCTTCAGCGGCGATGCGCCCGAGTTCCTTGCGGGCCTTCTCTCCCAGCCGCTCCATCAGTTTCTGGGTCTGCTGGCGAACCTCGGCCAGGTGAGCATCGAGATCGCCAGCGGACCAGTTTGCGATCTTCGCATCCAGCGCCGCATGGTCGCGCTGCATCTCGGCGGCGCTGCGGTCCTTGACGGTCTGGCGAAGCTGCTCCTCGGCCTTCTCGATGCGCTCTTCCTCGGCGCGCTCGGCGCCGCGCAGTTCGTCGAGCCGCGCGCGCTGCTCGGGAGACCACTGCCGCTCGCTGGTGTCGGACGTGTGCTTGCGCATCGACAAGATCTCCCGCTGGACCTGCTGATGCCGGGCGGTTCGACCTTGGGCCATGACCTTGGCGTATTCGCCGGGGCTGGCGAGCACGGCGCGGTTGGCCTCATACGTCAGTCGAGCGACCCGATAGCGCCGGCCGGGCAGGTAGTGCGCGGCGACCGCGTTGCCCTCAAGGCGCTCCAGGGTGAAAGCGTCCTTGGGCACTCCGGCGAGCGCGGCGGGGTCGAGAACCTGCGAAAAGGTCCGGTGGGGCCACAGGTAGACGTCCACCAGCTCGTTGGGGTTGATGAACGTCGTCTGCAGGTTGGGGTCGATTGACCCGCCGAAGGCGGCCATTTTGCCTGTCGACGTGGCCGTTCTCTCGAACTGGTCGAGCTGGGCTTCGCTGGCGATGCCAGAGAAGAGGTCCATATGCGCTTCGTTTGGCGGCTGCTGCGGGGTGGTCATGGTCGGCTCCCTACCAGGGGTGAGCCGCCATCCTAAATCGCCGCCCGCTCAAAGCACAAGGACGAGCCCGCCAATATGCCGAGCCGCCTTCCCTGGATATACCAATACCGTCCCGGCCAACGTGGTTAATATTGGTAAATATCATCCAGTATTTATGGATTCCGCTGCTGGGCATGGAGCGCGCGTTATACTCTTTTACCTCCTCTGGTAGCTCTGCCTCGTCCGTCGGTGGTTTCCACGGATAAAAGATATTGCGCGCCCTGAAGCGCTCGCTATATTTATCCCTGCGTGGCCCTTGTGCGTATCAATATAGGCGCTTGAGGGAGGCCACGAACTGTTGAACTAGGAGAATTACCCATGTCCGAAGCATTCGCGTCCCGTCCTGCTCAAACCACAACCTCCGGCGGTGCCAAGGCGCGCCGCGGCTTTGCCGCCATGGACCAGGACATGCAGCGAGAGATTGCCAGCGCCGGCGGCCGGGCTGCTCACCAGAGCGGTCGAGCCCATGAGTACAGCTCTGCCGAGGCGCAGATCGCCGGCCAGAAAGGCGGCAAGGCGGTGAGCCAGGACCGGCAGCACATGGCCGCGATCGGCCGCAAGGGCGGCCTGCTGCGCCACAGCCGCCAGGTGGAGGCGGCGGCCCGCTGACGTATCGATTGTGGGGGGTAGCCGGGGAAGGCTGGCGGCGGTTCCCAGGCAGGGGCCGCCGCCAGCCGGCAGGCTAAGAGCTGAGCAGACCGCGGAAGCGCGGCAGCGTGGGGTTGACGACGTTGAAGGCCACGAAGGCGGCGGTGGGCTCTTCGACCAGGAAGTGGCAAAAGCTGGTCGTCTGCACCACCTCGGCAAAGCGGGCCACCCGGAACTCGGGGTAGCGCAGCGTGACGATCGGCTCGTCCTCCGAGCCTCCGAAGAAGTACATGTGGCCGAAGCTGTTGTCGCTGCGTGAGGGGGGCTCGCCGGTGAGGATCGCCAGGTCGGGGCCTCCGAAGTAGCGCTTGGAGCCGATGCCCGCCAGGCCCGGTGCCTTGTAGATGCCGTAGTGGTCGATGTAGACCGTCCCCGGCTCGACGTCGAGCAGCTTTTCGATGATCTCCGGCGTGATCATGCGCCAGGTGGTCACGTCGGCACGGGCGATCGTGGTCGGGTGCTGGATGAACTCCTGCCACACCGGCGCCGTCATGTAGATCTTCCAGATGGGACGGTTCGACTCTTCGCGGACGAACCGCACCCAGGTCAGCAGATCGTCGATGGGGTTGGCGGCGGGCGAGGTGCGATTGCTCCACTGCTGCGCGGCCGGCACCGTGAAGTTGAAGGTCATGACGGCCGCGTTGCGGATCGTCTGGTTGATCGCCGCGTACTCCAGCCGCAGCCGGATGCGGTCATAGACGTAGGCACCCTGGCGCGCCGCATAATCGAAGATGCTGTCGGCGGTGTCCTTGGTGGTGTTCTGGATGAGCGCTTCCAGCCCGAAGACCTGCAGCTCGTAGGAGATCGGCCGGGCGACGTTGAAGCTCACCCGGTCGAGCAGCCCCTCGCCGCTCGCTGGCTGCGCGTTGTAGAGGGTGATCGAGTTGTCGTTGTCGATCCGCGCGATGAGGTCCGTCATCTTTTCGACGGGAACGCCGTGGAACAGCGTCGTGTGCGCGAATTTATTGGGAGACCCGCGGTCCTTGAGCAGGAACGGGATCAGCTTGTCGATGTGCAGCCCCTGGGCGGCACCTTTTACGCTGTGACTGAGAGCAGGCATCGGGGATGCTCCTTATCGGTGCTGGGCCTACTGCGCCCGGAAAGTGACCATGGAGTGAACGGCGGTGCCGACGCCGGCGCCGACCGCGAGCGTCCTGCAGACCAGGACGTTGTTATCGGGCAGGATGAAGCTGACCGGCTGCCCGGCGCCGCCGCTCGGCGCGGAGCTGGTCGCAGCCCCGCGAAGGCTGACCGTGGTGGTGGCCGTCGCGCCATTGGCAGCCTGCGGCGTAGCGCCGAAGGCGAACTGATAGTCGATGCCATCGCTCGAAGTGCCGCCGGCGGCGGTCGCGAGGTCGACGCCGACGACCGTGATCCGAGTGTTCCCGCGCGCTCGATAGATGGTCGGGGTCTGCGCGGCGGATCCGGGGTTGATGTGCAGGCCGGCCTTGGGGATATAGCGCGCCGACACCACGGCGTCCGTCGCCTCGGCGCAGACCACCTGGCTCGCGCTACCCAGGAAGCCTGCGGACAGCCCGGGCAGGAACTCGCCCTCGACGTACTGCTCGCTCGCCGAGCTCGCCGGGTAGGTCAGCGCGCGGGCCACCGGCGGCACACCGCTATTGGCCGGCCGGGCGATGACGTTGCCGGGGTTGGCCGGATCGGGGATCAGGAAGGGATTGGCCTGCGTCAGCGTCTGATTCGGCGACAGGATGAAGGCTGCCTTGCCGATGCCGCTGGCCACGGGAATGTCGGTGACGCCGACCCCATCGACCGGCAGCGCGTTCACCAGGGTGGGCTCGGGGCCGGCCTTGGTGCACACGCCGATGATCTCCCCGCCGACCAGCGCGCCGCCCACGATCTCGAAGGGCAGGTTGATGTCATACGGGGAAGCCCCCGCCAGCAGGCTGAGCGCGACCAGCGACCCGTATCGCAAGCTCGTGCTCTTGTTTGAATAGTTCCACTGCCACGGCGTGTTGCCGTTACCGTTGTCAGCACCGGGGATCCTTGGAACGCCCATCGCATAGCTCCTTGCAAAAGTTGACCGAGGCGATGGGGTTGCCAGCTCCTCGGGAAAAAGGCTCCGCTACTCCAGAATCGCCGCCTTGGCCTGCCCGCGATAGGCGGCCTCGAGCCCTGGCCGCTCCATGCAGACCTGCTTGACGGCAGCCAGGCGCCGCAGGCCCGGCTTGGCCTTCATCACCGCCTCGGCCAGCCGGATGATCTCGTCGTCCGGCCGGCCGGACTCCACCTCGATATTGCCGCGCTCGTAGTTCACCGGCAGGCCGCCCTGAGTCAGTCGCCGCTGCGTCTGCTCGATGGTGGACTCTGTCCCCGGCGGACACAGCGCATCTTCAAAGGCGTCTTTGCCGCGCTCGTAGTGACGGATGAACCGCTCCTTGGCGGCGGCCATGCTCTCGCCGGGCTTCATCACGATCTGGCCGGCGGCCCAGGCCGCGTCGACCGCCTTGGTCGCCTCGCGGCGCTTGTCGGCCTTCGCGCGCTCCTGCTCGTTGCGCTCGTAGATGCGGAGCCGGTTGTCCTGGTCCCGCATGCGCGCGGTCAGGGTTTCGATCGTCTCGCGGCCGGCCGCGCGCGCCTGGCGCTCGCGCTCCATCACCACCGTGTTGTCGAGCGGCGGCTCGTCGACGTGGGTCGGGGCACCAGGCCGCACGATCGGGTCCTCGTACTCGAAGGCCTTGCCGTGCTTTTCCATGTGCGCCTTCTGGTAGCGCCCCATCGCCTCGGCGGCGGGCATCTCGCCGCGCCCGACCTGCATGTTGATGTCGTCATAGAGGGCCTTGTCCATCTTGGCCATCATCTCGGGCGGGACCTCGAACTTGGCCATCATGGAGGGGTCGGCGGCGCCGCCCTCCATCTTGGACATGTGCTTGTCCATCTTGGCCATGGCGGTCTCCGGCGAGTCAGCGTCCATGACGCCGGCCTCCATCATCGTGCGCTTGCCGTAATGCCGACTCATCTTGGCCACCGCCTCAGCAGGCTTATCTGCGTCGGTGACTCCGGCTTCCATTAGGTGTTTCTTTTTCACAGGATCTCCTTGCAGTGGGTAACGCTGCTGCTTGGTGCCGAGCTGCACAACCAGATCGGCAAACACAACCTCTATCGGCCCAATGCGGCTCGGCAGAGGCTCGGTGGACGAGACAAAGGCCAGCGTGATGTGCGGCTGGAAGTCGTGATCGAGCTTGACCCTGCCGCCGGCTGCTTGCAGCGCATCGACGATGCGCTGGCGCAGCTGCCCCAGCGATGGGCAATCGACGAGGGCGCAGACGACATCGGTGTCTGCACCCGTGAAGCGAGCAGGCCCGGAGATGACGCCGCGCAGCGGGCCGCCCTCGAAGGTAGCGGCCGCGGCGTAAGCCACCCCGACCGCCGCTGGCAGCGGCGCCTCCAGGACCGCCAGCGTGCAGTGCAAGTCGGCCGGGGCGGATCCGCCCGGCAGCGCCAGCTGCTCGGCCACTTCTGGAGGCGGGACCAGGCAGATCATCTGGTGAGCCGAGCCCGAATATCGCTCCAGGTTTATTTCGCAGCCCGTCAAGAACGGATCGTTCGTCCACGCCAGCCCCTGGGCCTGGGGGCCGAGGTCCTTGGCGTGCTGGTCGAGCCCGTTCATGACGAACTCGGGGCTGCTCTTGCGGACAGCCTCTGACCGGATGAGCGCCGCGCCGAGCGGCGTGACGCGGGCGCGGAACACATAGTTTCCGTCGTCGGGCGGGCCGCCGGAATCGGGGCGCGGCAAGTCCTCGAGTGTCGGCGGTGACACTTCTGGGTTGTGCGTGGCGAACTCGACCGGGCGGCCGCCCACCATCGTCACCATGGCGCTGTATCCGGCGACAGACCATTTGGCCTTCGCCGGCGTGTCTTGATGGTGCCCAAGGGTACAGGGCAGGTCGTCCTTGCTGTTGCCGAAATTTCGGACGATCAACCTGCAGTGCTCTTCGTCGAGCAGGCTGATCTGAGGCTCGGGGCGGCCCTCGGCGTCCTCTAGCATTTTGACGTAGGGCCTGGCGCTCATGACGCACCACTGATCCCACACGCCCACCAGCGCTTTGGTGTTCGGCGCCGCCGCGGGCTGGCCCCAGACTTGGCCGCCGCCCCCCGTGGCGCCTGTGGTCCTGTCTTCCGGCACCAGCGTTACTCGAGCTCGACCTGGCCGAGCGCGCCGTTCGTGGTGTCTTCCTGAGCCGTCCCCACCGAGGCAGCATCCTCATCGCCCGAGGCGGCACGCTTCCGCAGAGCGCCCCCGGCACCCACCACCAGGTCATCGAGCGCTGCCCAGCCGCCGGCGCAGCGAGCCGCGCAGCGGCCATCATCCCGGACGGGCATGAGCCGGCCCGGCGCGGCCGCAGTGGCCCGATCGCCGGGGTACACGCCGAGCACGTTCTCGGCACCTTCCTGGGCAATGAGACCGCCTGGACGCACCCAGGCCAGCTGGACCGTCGCGCCCGGAGCGACCGGCGCGCCGCCGGCGGTCACCGTCTCGATCTTCGAGATCTTGCTCGGGGATAGCGGGCTGCCATCGCCGTTGACCGGGCCGAGGACGACCTGGCTAGGCTGCAGCGGCCAATTGATGACCTGCTGTAGCCCGCCGATGGTGCAGGTCATTTTGAGGGTGAAGGCAATGCCAGCGCCCGTCGTCGCGCGGACCCGGCCTTTGCCGAGCGTGTTGTCGATGGCACCCACCAGCACCGTGCTGGGCGAGCCAGGCGGCAGATTGGCACACACGGGCTGCACTGCCTCGGCGGCTTCGATGGCGGTCCCCGGCGGAATGCTGCCGGTTTCCAGGTTTACGCAGCTGGTCTCGTGAGTCGGCATGTTGGCCTTTCTTGTTCTGGTCGAAGTTCAGACCGTCGGCAAAACGCCGTCGATGCGGCGCACATAGTCGATCCCATAGACGCCCGCCGGGGCGCTGTTGTTGTTCACAACGAAGGCCACGCGGTCAGGGTTGATCGCGCCGCTGAAGCTCCCCACATGCTTGAACCCGCCGCTCTCGCTCCCGACGTAGACCCGGAAATTCGTCCCATCCCTGCCCACCGCCATGCGGGTGAACGGCTGCGTGAAGGAATCGAGGGTCTTATCGTAGAGGGTCGCTCCGACGCCGGCCACCTTGTAATTCGCCACCAGGTTCCAGCTGTTGTCGCTGGTGTCGCGGGCGAGGCCGATGACCACGCAGTTGTCGAGGTCCGGGATGATCTCGCCCAGGGACGTGGTGGTCTGAAAGATGCCGAACTGGAAAACGTCAGACGCGGGGATGTTCTCGTTAGAGTCCATCGAGAACTTGAGATACAGAAACCCATTCGCCAGCGGCGCCGCCAGCGGCTTGTGAAACAGGGCGCCAGGGTTATCGTCGGAAGGCTGCAGCAGCAGCCACCCCGGGCGCTGCGTGGTCGAGATCCTGACCAGCGCAGGCCCGGAGAAGGTTTCCCCGCGCGCCGGCGGATCTGGGTCGAGGGTAACATTGCTGCCAAGTGCCCAATCGGCCGACAGCTCTTCGGCGTTGAACTCGTCGGAGTCCGCATCGACCGGCGTGGGCTGCCCGTCGAGCCCGAAGACGCCGCCCAGCGTCATGACGTTGAAGGTCGATGCGGCGTGCCAGTAGGTCCCGCGCCATTCCACTTCGACCGCGCCCCAATTTCCGACGATCGAGATCTGGGGGACGCCATCGATGAGCGCGCCCCCCGTGGCGTTGATCAGGATGTTGTATGCGCCGGCCTGGCCGATCGAGTCAAAGAAGCGGAGCCGCTTCGATCCGGGGATATCCGAGAGGGTGGCTGGATCCGGAAGCTCGAACACGGCGATGGCAGGCGGGTTCATGGCAACCGCCAGCGACGTGTCGGCTTCATCCAGCACCAGGTCGGCCGGCAGCTCCACCAGGCGGTCGCCGAGGTAGCGGACGATCGCAGTGTCGACGATGAATCCACGGAGATCTGAGTTAACGGACGCGCTTGCGGTCATGGCTGGATGATCCTCGAGGTGTTTGGTTGTGGGCGCGCCGGTCCCAGCGCACCGCGGGCCGCCGGAATCTGACCGAGAGAAGCGGCCCCAGCAGGAACTATAACAGGCTTGCCGCCGAGCTCGTCGCCCGGCTCCGCGATGCCCCAGCCGGTGCGCTGCGACAGCTCGCGAGTGGACACGGGGAAGCTCATGCCGGCGAGCTCCTTGGCGTCGGCAATCACCTCTTTTACTGTCGGGGCTGGGCCGTTCGCCTTCCACCCGAACACCCCAGAGCGGCCGCGGATCTGCCA
>Ga0075158_10000400_pt1 | contig 35884 bp, 37 predicted proteins | sample JI91814BDNA_FD_70968 | JGI IMG/M metagenome (GOLD analysis project Ga0075158, IMG submission 70968) | Wastewater effluent complex algal communities from Wisconsin, to seasonally profile nutrient transformation and Carbon sequestration -... | ecosystem: Engineered > WWTP > Effluent > Algae... | reverse complement strand
AGCGGTTTCAACCGACCCCTGCGCCTCCCTAACATTTCACGCATTGCCCGAATTTCGACTCTTGACTTGAGCAACCACGGATATTTTCGTCTCACTGACAGCGGTGAACCGCTGTCGTACCACTGGACAGCCCCCGTCTCTTTATCCAAGGTATCGAAGTCACACTCGGATGTGTTGTCGAGAGGTGAAAGCCAGTTCGGTTGTTGAGTCAGCACCTCAAAACCGTCATATATGACTAGGGGCGTGGCGGTCGGCGTATACGGATCGGTGACTGACGGTTCGCACGCGAAATCGATTGTTGCTGAAATCGTTCTGTCAGTGTGACGACGAGTCGTCACTGCGTTAGGTAGGTGGCCGATGATACACGGGTAGATCGAAACCCCGTTCGACCATGCTGACGTTGTTGCACGCGAGAGGGTGATACTGCTAACCGACACAGTCTCTACCTCTACAACCTCAAACTCCCGACTGTTCCCCATGATGATCGCCAGGCCACCTGCGGTAAACGACATGTTTACGGTGTCCAGGTTGATCGACATTGCGCCTTCGGAAATACCTGATGTTGCCTTACGCTTGTCCATCCATATTGGGAGGGCGAACGCACGCCTCTGCCATCCCCATAACAGGTTTTCAAACCGAGAGGTATCCGTACCTGATATTGACATGTAGTAACTGAACGACCTACGAGCCTTTGTCCGTAATTCACGACGTTGCTCGCTACCGTCGAACGCTTGTAACACTTGAACCTTCCACTCAAGTGTTTCGTTCACGGGCGACACCCAGTTGGGTGCAAACGGCCATACAACAATCCGACGACCTGTTACGCCGAGTACAGGGAACTCACCTTGGAATTGCAACAGATAGCTTGCGTTTACAATCGCAGGTCCGGTGATACTTGCAGTTAGTGTGTAAGCCCTTTCTTCAAGTGCTGCGAACGTTGTCGGCAAACCCAATGTCAAGTCGAACGACAACCCATCCGTCCCACTTTCGCTCACCCCTGATAGTGTTCTGGCGCTGAGATGCGAGTTCCAAAGACTGATCTCCCGTGATTGACCATTGAAGATATTGCCTAGTGCAACCGCCACAGGGGAGATGTGAATACGATGATAGAAATCGTCACTGTACGTCCTTGTCACTCGCCCACTAAGTACCGCAGGATGTGCTGCAGGAATCACTCTGACAAGTGATTTTACGGCTGTCAGTGCAACATTCGACTCCCCGTCAGGCCAACCGATAACCCCGCTGAACCCTGACATAGCAGAGGTCAAGTAGTCGAAATCGGCACCACCTTGAGGGGAACGCGGTCGAAAACCTGTTATGAGCATGATAGGTTATGGTCCATCGTAACGAATTGCCCACCCAAACGTACCAGTGTGGTCTATTGATGCTGCAGGTGACATACTCGTTGAACCGTTGCGTTCAACGAGTGACTTCAAGTGGAATGGAAACACTTTCCACTTTTCTGAACCAAGTGTAATGATCTCCCCATCCGTGTAATTATCAACACGGACATATCGTGCGTTTGCGAGGTCAAACGAGAGGGAACACTTACCGCTCGGGCGCTGAACGTACCCTTTTATTGGCAATAGCGGGGATTCTTGGTTCCAAGCGGAAGGTGACCGTGAAATGTGACTGTAGACAGCGGGTAATACATGTAATGCACCTTGGTCAATCAAGGCCGCTGTGTAACCTGAGTTATATGCCTCTATTCGCCCTTCCGCCCAGTTTGACCCGTCAAACCCATGATGTATGGTATCAGCCATACTGTCTAGTGCCCCTATTGGGCGTACTGTCTCCCAAAACGGACCACCTGACGACCACCTACCTTCGGCGTTATAGTTGTAACCACCTGCTGATGAGGTAATCACCCATTGTTTACGGGCAGGCCAACTCGAAGTTGTACACAGGCGCTTGTGCGCAGAAGCTGTCATCCACAAACCCGATCCGGGGAGCACTATGCTTGACACCCCAAATGCACAGAAAAGATGTCTATTCCCGTCAAAGTTGAGAATGCAATAGACTTCATCGGGGTTCTCAAATGCGAACAGGTGATATGTCGCCGGCCAAGATGGCTCTGACGCGAGGTCTGTACCTCTCCCCATTCGAGGGGTGACACCTGACGGGTTAACCAGTGAACCTTCGAATATCCCAGTACCACCTTGCAGTATGATCCCTGGCCCTTGAGCACTCGTGACCAAACTACTCACGGTTAGTGTGAGGAACGCCACCCCTTTGTTTAGAATTGTCCCGGATGACATCGTCCACCCGTGATTCGTTACGAGTTCGCTGATTATTGCGCTCCGTAGGTCGACCCACGATGCAACCTGTCCTGTTGTGTAGTTCATCAGTCCATCCTCATTGCAAAATAGTCGGCAAATCCGGTACGAGACACATCTTGGAAAATGACCCAAGTTTTTCCGTCAACAACGACCGTGTTCTCAACTGAGTTGTTGAACCCCGTAATATGGCAAATGCCGTCAAGTTCTCCGTAAATGCCGTTTGCATCACTAAGGGTGACAGGGTTCAGCGGATAGTTACCGTTCGTATCGCGCTCCTGAAACGTAGTGCTCGTCTGGACAGCACTGTTCCAAGGGTGCGTCTCCGGTTGCCGCCATGTACCGTCATTAAATCGCATCCTGAAGTTGGCGCGGTTACCCTTGTACGGCATCGAATGCGTTGCTTCAGAAAATCTGGTCGCTGAAGCCCCGGTCAACATGCCACCGCAGATCACAGGGTAAGGGTATTGGCTAGGGCGAGCGTATGGAAAAAACTTTCCGACATATGCGTGCTCGTACACAGGTGTTCCGACCTTCATTGCAAGTGCGATCCTCTGAGCGTTGCAGGTTAACCAGTAGTCAACACGACTGTTGTGACACGGTACACCGCTCAACACGACGCCCGGTTGTGTATCGAAACCGTTGCCTGCGACGTAACCTGTGAAACCGGCAGCGACAAGGTTGTAGTAGTCGGCACCGATATCGTGATATGTGCGGAACCCGACGAATATCTCGTCAAGACCGGACAGTCCGTAACCCTTGAGAATCAATTCACGATTCACCGACACGTCGTCATACCTGAGAACGTCCCAACCATTTGCGGATGCGAAATTCTTGATCACCTCAAGCATCTTGTAATGGGCAAGCACTGCTCCTGAGTTATCGACGTATGAAATTTGATGTGGCATTACTTAACTCCTACGATTGCACGAAGTTGCGAGCGTTCAGCACTCAACACGTTCATGATTACTTTTCTACCTGACGGTGTGGCCGCTGCTGCTGACAGGAAGCTCTGAGCGTCAACATAATTCACAAGCGATATATCTTGAGGTTTCCCTTGTGACGTACCTCCGTTCAGTACGTTGCGCGGATCGGCAGTGGTCAGAACTTCTTCATTCTTCTTCAGGATCGTCGGGTATTCGTCCGGGGCGAGTCCTGCAATACCACCACCGTGGTATCGAGGTGCTCCTGCGAACAGAGCCTCACTGACACGCCTGGACGAGCCACCTGAAGCGCCAACGACACCACCTGTGTGCTTAACACTCGCAAACAGACTAGCTATGGTCCCGATGACGCCACCGCCGCCACCTGCCTTCTGTAAGGCATTCAGCAGCATTTGTTTTATGATCATCTGCGCAATTTGCTGCAAGAAGTCAGCAGCAAATTGCAGAAAGGACCGCCTTACTTGCGCTATCCCGTCCTTCCACGACTGGAAACCAAGAGCAGACTTCGTGACAGCCTCGGCCATACCCATGAACGCATTGGTCCCACCGTCTGCTAGGTTTTGGATGATCTTCTGTGTCATCTGCGACTGGGCGGTCAAACCTTTCCCGCTGTCGGCTGCGGCAATCATCTTGGCACGCAGCGTCTCAAGTGCCGTGATATCCTGACCGATGGCGACACCTGCCTGCATCATCGCATCGGCGTACCGCAGTGCCTCGTCGGCGACAGCCTGAATCTTCGGCTGCATCTCTTCAACAGCGATTGTCCCGAGGCGGTTTGCCTCAGTTTCGGTAACAAGGCCAGCTTCCTTCTGCGCGTTGATCGCGTCGAGCTTTGCCTTGCGCTCACCAAGCAGCAGATTGATCGAGTCTTCGTAATACTTTTGCTGCTCCAACTGCTGAAGCGCCAGGACACCCGAGTCAAGCCGACGTTTCTGCTCATCGGCGGGTGCGGTGTCTCGACCATTCGCAGCTAAGGTTTCTCGGAATGCCGCGATATCCCGATAAGTCTGCTCATAGGAGTCACGCACGCCTTTCAGACGGAGATTCAGGTCGTCCTTGGTCTTCTTCCCGGCCTGAGCGTCGATCTGTTCCAGCTTCTTCTGGATACCCTCTTGCTCCTTTTCAAGCTCATTGTTGAACTTGACGATTTCGGCCATCTTCAGTTCGTTGGTCGCCCGAACATATCGCGCCTCAAGGTCAGCAGCGTCTTTGCCGCCGAACGCTTTGATCTTGTTCAGCAGGGTTTGCGAGGCGATGTCGATAGCCGCGATGCGACGTTCGAGACTGTCTTTTTCCGACTTCTCAACGCGTGCTTCAATCGAACGAAGTTCAGACTCAAGGCTCTCCTTGATCTTCAGGCGCTTCTCAGCAGCCTCTTTGTCGACATTAGCTTTGTCCTCGCCGGGTGTCGGCTTCGCGGTCGTTCCGGCAACAGGCTTCCCTGTAGACGAACCGGGTGTCGCGAACGCGTCGTTGACCATCTCACGACTGATTTTCTTGATCGTCGCGAGGTCGGCCACCATCTGCTTTCTCAAGGTCGCGGACGCGTTACCAATCCGATCAACCTTGAACTCAATTGACGCGATGACTTTGTCAATCGAAGCACCGAGTTCGTCCTTGCCCAAGAACTTGGCAGTAGTCGAGAACAGACCCAACATCTGACGGAAGCCACTCGTCAGGATGTTCCCGAGCAAAGCCAGTCCGGATGTCACGACAGCAGGGATTTCAGCCCATGCGATCTTCACACCGTATGTGATCGCAGTCCACACCGTCTCAAACAGGTAGACCATCCCTGCACCCCAAGCTTTCGCGTAGGACGACTGCTGGTACAGAATCGTGCCGATCTCCCAACCGACAAACGCAGCAGCGAGCACCCCGAACGTCTTGTTCACAATCCCGAGCGTCGTAGCGAGTGTTTTTGCCGCGCCTGTCGCAATTCCGAGACTTCCGGCCATCGTGATCAAGCCTGCCCCGAAGGATGAAAGCTTTTTTACAGCGATGATACCGAACGCCAGTTCGAGAATGGTCTTGACCGTTTCGATGTTCTCAGCCAGTAATGCAACAAACTTAGCGATGGCTCCGAAGCCATCACCGATATCCTTTGCGAACTTCTTTCCGTCCGAACTCTTCATCACGTCCGTCAGACGCTTGATAGTTTCGGTCAACTGATCGATGAAGCCGCTATCAGCAATGGCGAGCTTGAAGTCGAACATTGCAGTGTTGAAACGGTTTTGCTGTGCGACGAACGACTCGGTCGCTTTCGGTAACCGGTCGGCTACCATCTTCCGGTACTCTTCTGCGACCGACACAAGGTTCGACACCGATACCTTGCCGTCCTCCATTGCCTTTTTCAGATCGGGGAATTTATCCTTCAGCGCCTTTTGGAAAGTCCCGAATGCCCCCGGAAGCACGTCACCAAGCTGACCCGAAAGTTCCTCGGCCTGGATTTTCCCTTTGTTCATCATCTGACCAAGTGCGTAAAACACTCGATCCATCTTCTCGGCACCCAAACCTAGGGTTGTCCCAACTTCGCTGAACGACTCGAAGATGTAGTTCGTTTCCTTGATCTCGCGACCTGCGAGCTTCGCATTGGCTGCGAACGATGCGTACCCTGCACTCGCCCTGCCCAGGTCCAGGCCAAGCCGATCAGCCTGCCCACGGACATAGTCGTACGCCTCGCCGATCTTCTTGGTGTCGTCGCCGACCACGACAGCGAGCTTGTTCTGTGTCTCCTGACGACCGTTGTAGGCTTCGGTTACCTTGCGAACAGCGTCGATAGCCCCGTAGAGGCCAACATACGCTGCTGCCATTGACAGGACTTCACCTCGGATACGCTGATACAACGACAGCGTCGTGCGCCCTTCATCCCTGAACAGGGAGAACTTTTTCGTGGCGGTATCGGTCGCATCGCCAAACTTCTGTTTCGCCTGACGCAGAAGTTCGACAGCATGCGTGCTGTCCTTTGCTGCAGCGACAAGGCGTGCCTGTAATGCAACGAAATCAGCCGTGGACAGACCGGCTTGCCGCATTGCATCGCGCAGGTTGCGGTAGGTGGACAACTGGCTCGCCAAGTTCTTCTCAGCGGCTTGCAGCGTTGCTTGTGCGGCTGACAGGGACAACCTGAGTTCGTCATTTGCCCCGGTGGAATTTCGAAGGGCATTAGCCAGTTCGACAACCTTCACACGAGCCGTCGAGAACTCGGCACCTGCCTGTTTCATCACTGCGAGTTGTCGGTAGAACGATTCCGCCAATCCAGCCTTGTCACCGATTGCTTTGTTGGCTGCAAACAGGGCATTCAACTGCCCTTTGTAATCGGCAATCGGACCTTTCGCAGCCCTTGCAGCATTACCGATCTTGCTGATCTCAGCTTCGATACCTGCGAGCGTCCTACGACTTTCTTCACCAGGGTTGACGATACCTGTGATCATGTCGCGAAGACCGTTGCCTTCGCCGAGGGTCTTCGCCGCAGTACCGAGAGTCCGGTAGCCACGGGCAGCAGCAAGAGCCTCGTCAGCGGTCTTCCGCAGGGCGTTGCTGATCGTCAGTTGTTGCTCGGCGATATCGGCGTCACGCAGGGAGTTTTCCCAAAAGCGTACGTACTCGCCGGCCTTGTTCAGTTTTGCGGCTTCTTCGAGCTTCTTTTGAAATGTCGCATCGTCAGCCAGTTTTGCGTTTTCAACGCGTGCCTGTCTGACATTCGATGCGTAGTTCGCGATTGCCTCTTGGGCCTTGTTGATCGTGATGCCGAGCATCGCCGCAGACTGGCGAGCAGTGTTCTCAGCCTCGGCCAGCTTTCCGATCTCAATGCCGGCTTCACGGAGGGCGGCACCTAGTGCTTCCTGATCAGTCCGTTGCTTGGCAAGGGTCGACTCATTGCGCTCTGCAGCGGTAGCGAGCTTGACAAGCTTGTTCGCCTGGAAGTCGGTCGCCTTGCCGGCCTTGTCGAGCTTGTCCTTGTAGTCCGCGTGGGCTTTCGCGGCCTTGGCGACTTTCTCTTCCTGCTTGGCGATCTGCTCGCCGAGACGTTGGAATTGACCAACAAGCCCTGCCTGATCCTTGAGTTGATCTTGAACCTGCTTCAACGCCATCAGCGTCGACTTCAGTTCGTCAATCGACGCCTCACCACGCTTCGCTGCATCGGCCTGAGAGTCAAGCGCCTTCTCGATGTCGGCGATAGACTTGGTAACGCTGTCGAGCGTTTTCCCGCCCTGGATCGCCGCTCGGATGATCAGGTCTATCTCTTTGCGGTCAACCGACATCACTCATCCCTTCCAGCAGTTTTTGGAGCACCTTGCCGCCCTCTTTCGAGAACATCGAAGCGATCACCGTTTGCATCACAACGGCGTCTGTCTGTGCCCGTTGTGCGATTCGTTCCCGAACGATCCGGGTTTCCGACCACACAACGGCCACTGGGTATAACCGTGCGTCACGATGACCCTCGGACATCAACAGGCTCACATCGCGGCGAAGCCCGTGATAGAACCTGATTACTGGTCCGTCGTCCGATTGATCTGCGCTTGCTTCATCTTCATGAGTCCCGCGATTGACTCGACCGCTTTTTTTACGCCGCCCACCTCTGCAAACGTAACGTCTGCAATCTCGACAAGCGCCTTAACCTGGACAGGGAATGGGAGCTTCAACGCAGCGGAAACCGACTTCTCGTCAGTCGCGTCTGCAGCGAGCGCGATCAGGTTTGCCACGAAACCGGGAGCCTGCTCGGCGAGGGAAATCGCGATCCGACCGAGGTCGTCGTGCGTGACGTTGTTGATGTCTGGAACAACCTCGCCGGCAATGTCGACCAGCGATTCGAGGTCGGGGAGGTGTTCACGAATGAGCGTCGTAACGTCAGTCAGCGAAAGACCCCTTACAGTGAAGGAGGTCTTCGCCAACTGGATGACGCGTACTTCAGGCTGATAGTCAGCGAGTGCCATGCGTCATCCCCTAGTTAGATGAGCGTCGGACGACCGTCAATGTAGGCACCTTCGATGTTGTCGGACTTCTTCAGAATTTCGAAGTTGAAGCCGATCTGCATCCACTCTTCGCCCTTGAGTGCGTAGTCACCATCCGGAGACAGCTTGACGTAGGGGAAGTAGTAGTCGCGGTTCGCACCCTTCGGGTTGTCGGACACGAAACGCAAGGCACCGTAAATCGGGTTGGACCCGGAAACGACACGCTCACGAGTCGATGCTGCAACGTCGAATGTAGCCTGGATATCGGTCAGGTCGGGGATACCCGGAGCGTCGGACTCGATGTAGACACGCCCGAGGACTTCGTCCACTTGGTAGTTGGTGGCCTGGGAGACGGTCGTCGTGAAGCCGGAACCCTTTTTGATGACCACGTTCGAGACATTGCGCACGCCGGCAGGGTTCGAAGCGGACACGCCGAGTTGGTAGAACCGACCTCGATTTGCAGCCGTGAAGACGGTCACCTGTGCGAGTTGCGCAGTCTGCGTGATCGTCGCCTTGTCGCCGAGGAAGTACAGGGCGATGTTGTCACCGGAAATGTTGTCGCAAACCATTTTGCCGGTGCGGTCGAGGGACAGTTGAACGGAGTCGTCCTTGGTCTTCAGGCCACCTTCGGACGAGAAATGATCAAGGGCTTCTGCGGACGAAGAGGTCGTGAACTCCGGCGTATTGCCGAAATAACGCTCCCCTTGACCTTGGGTATTGGCAGTGATGGTCACGCCGTTCTGATAGCGGTCGAAGAAGACCTTCCCTTTACCAAGGGTATAGGACTTGCCGCCGAGGTCTGCTGAAATAGGCATCGTGATTACCTCAAGTTGAGATTAAAACTGTAAGTTGATTGCACGGCGAAATAATACGCTAATCCGTCTAATTGACAAGCTTGATTCGGATCGGTAGGTAGAAGAACGCCTTGCTTGATACACCCTCCATTGGCGGTCGAACGATTCCAGGTTGAACCTGGAAACCTGCAATGGAACGTCCCAACATGTACTCATCGGGGTATACCTCAAACCCGCTGGTACTGTTGACCTTGGTGAGCCTTTCAAGATGCTTTTCAACAGCATCCATCAGCCCGTACGCCGGATCGGTAGGATTGTCGACATCGTCGGGAACCCATCCTTGAATCATCAATGCCCACCACTCGGAGCGATCAGACTCGCCTGCGTATGTTCCAGGGTCGGATCGAGTCGATTCTAGGATGGACACTAGCGGTAAGGGGTCATCCTCGCCGAAAACAAGTCGCCCTCGTTTCACAGAACCGACAAGTTCATAGTCATAACCCAACTGACGATTGATCCCTTCGAGGTGGGACGTCAGGCGCTTTAAAACCGTAAGTCTGTAAGAGTCAGCCATGTCTACCTCTACTCAGGCGAGCGAATTGTCGGAAGAACTCATTTGAGATTTTTCCACCGAGCCAGGGGAGGGCGTCTTCCCCGACAGCTTTGAACACTTGGTCGACAGACGGCCCGTAGAGCAAATACACACCTCTGTCGAGCATCACGGGCTTGTACGCCCTGTCAACGAGCGACTTGTCCCGTGTCGCAAGGCCGATATTCCCGTTCCGTAATCTGACAAGGAACGCTTTCTTCAGGGTCTTCGTGCGACCCTTCTTCACACTCACCGTGACACCACCCCTACGGGTATTCTCGGGGGATTGACCCGGTGCAAATCGCGCAAGGGATGTCGGGCGATCCCTAGCCGAGACAATAAGCTCAAGGCGATTCGGAGTTGCTGGTTGTCGGACAGCAAGGCGGTCAGGGCTGTCCAGGTAGCCATTTGGGAAAGCGATCTGGCTTTCCATGTCTCGGCGCATCTTGGCAAGCCCCTCGCGCTCAGTCACCTGATTCATAGCAAGGGACGCTGACTGCTGTGCGATTTCCGGGAGTGCTGTGAAGAAGTCGCGAGCTTCTTTCAGAAATTCGCCTTTTATCAGATAGCTCATGGCTACCTCGGCATCGCCTGCGGCGTCACATACCAAATGTCTTCGTGCGGACCACAGTTAGGTTGACGGGTTTGCAGGACAAAGGTTGCCTGCCCGACACCTTCACCACCTAGTGCTGCACCAACACCGACACCTAGACCGCCGCCTATCGACGGAAAAGTGACCACGCCACCTCTGCGTGCCCCTATCGCGTGTGACTCTTCTGCCTGGAAGATCACTCTGTCAATACCCTGGATTGTTTCCGCATACCCGTTGTTCTCGAAGTCACCTGCAAGGGTGAGCTTGTTATGCAAACGTGCGCTGATCGGGACAGGTTTACTGAGAGAGGAATCCTGATAAAGCGCAGGAAGACCAAACGTCTCGTGGACCGTTTGGCGAACCCGCGCTTTCAGAGCAGCAAAATCAAAGGACATTACAGACCTTCGTTACCCTTCTTTTCGCCGCCCTTTTGCTTACCGGCTGCTTTTTGCACCGGCTTCACTTCACCTTCGTTGATCGGGTCACGCAGGGCTTCGTCACCGTGAGCACGTTCCAGGTCAGAGATTTCGTCTTCGGTGAAGTCGAACGGTTCACCTTTCTTGACGGTAACGGTGGCACCATCGCGAAGAACTTGGGCATGGAAATTTTGGTTGATGATCTTGACAGGCATTTTCGACTCCTTGAGGTGGAAAAACGGGTGCCGGTTGTCCGGTCACCCGTAGGTTGAAACTTAGGCGACCTTGATCTTGAATGTGGCGTTCGGCTGTGCCGGAACCATCAGCGGGGCAGACTGGGTCATCAGGTACTCGGCCCACGGGTCTTCGTTTTCCCACATCTTCGGGAACATGTCGAGAGCCTTGAAGCCGGCCTTGCCGTCACGAATGGCACCGAAGCAACGGTGACCCTGCACTGCACCGAAGTCGACACCAACGACAGTGTTCGTGTCGAGGATGTCGGTAAGGGTGTCCAACTCGTTCTTGTACTTACCGGAATACAGCCACATGCGGATCAGACCTGAACCGTTGATGCCGACCAGGGTGCCGAGGTATTCAACGGTGTCGTCGAAACCGTCCGTCATCTTGGTGAAGTCGGATTCGGAACCACGGACCTGGTTGTTCAACAGCGCCTGCACATCGGCTTTGGCGCTGAACAACGCCCAAGCGTTCGCACCGAAAATGACATCACGGATCACGGCACCACACAGGGTGTTCGAAGCTGCGCGAGCATTCTTGATGTCAGTCAGATGGACGGACGTACCCGTATCCCACTTGGCAGCACCTGCCAAGGTAATGGACAGCGAAGCGTGACGACGGAAGTCCACGGTCACCTTCGGGTAGTTTTCACCCTCAATGGTCACGGCACCGTCGATGATGGCCTTGGCAGCGAGGTATTCGCGGGTCATGACGTGCATCGCCTTGTGACGAGCCAGAAGTTCAGCAACGATGGCTTCACGACGTTGTTCCAGGGTCATGCTACCAGTGCCGAGTGCTTCGCCCGGTTGACGAACGAGCACGTCGTTCGGCTCGACGACATGTTTCGGCTTCACGTAGGCAGGCTTGAAGTTCACCATGTCGGAACCTTCGCGAGCCATCACCTTACCCTGGACGTTCGGAGCAACGAACGGGGCCATACGACGGTAATCCTCGTTGACACGGTCGAAGGCGATGAATTCGGTTTCGAAGTTGATCTGCTTGGTGAAACATTTGTCCAACCAGAAGGTCATCGGCGTCTTCTGCACACGTTGCACGCCGAGCAGGGTAGAGGTGTCGAAAATCATGATGTGTTGTTCCTTTTTCTGAAGAGTAAAACCGATTACAGGCGGACGGTGCCGATGCGGATCGGGGTACGAGCGAAGGCCGCCTGACGCTCGATCAGAGTGTCAAGGGAGGTGTGGACAGGCCACACGAGCGCTGCATCATTGAAGAAACCCCCGACGTAGACGCCTGCACGCACATCTGCAGCGGTAGCATCGACGGCCTGGGTCAAAATACCGTAGGCGACTTGGGAACCATCGACAGCGGCAGGGTTCAAGATGACGAGCTTGCCGGTAGCGGTGATCTTGCCGAGAACGGTATATTTCGCCAGAACGCCTGTATCGATGATGCCCTCTTCCGTGACAGTGGCAGATTCGCCAGCGAACAACGGGGTAGGGGTGAAAGAGCCGACGATTTCCGAGCCGGCGAGGTCTTTGTCAACAGTTGCCATTTAACTTCTCCTTGAAATGACGTTGATCGCTTAGTGCTTGACGCCGGTCGCGATTGCTTGGGCTTCCAGAATCCGTTGGGCGGCAGTCTTTTCGCCGCCTGCGGCAGCGTCGGCACCGACGTTCGGATGTTCGGAAGTGTTCATTGCTGCTTCAAAGGCGTTCGCGGTCTGAGTGACTTCCGCGACTTCCTTCGGGGCAGCAGCCATGATGCCGGCAGCGGCTTCGACCGACAGATCGGTGTTCAGTGCAAGATGACTCGCCAGCTTGTGACGGTCAGCAGCCTCGGCGTGAGACTGGATAGCCTGGATACGTTCGCGTTCGGCCTTACGCTCGGAAGAAGCGTTGGCTTGGTTGGTAGCGGCAGACTCGACAGCCGGCGCAGCAGCCTGTTGGGCCGAAGCATTTGCCGCCTGTTGGGTTGGCGAAGTGACGGTAGCCTGAGTGCTTTCCGCACCCGGCTTTACAGCAGAAGTAGACATATCGTCGTTCTCCATTGTTGCTTCCGAATCGGAAAGCTCGTTGAGAAACGCATTCACTGCCTCAAGAGGCGGGGCGATTGCGTCAATAAGGCCAAGGGACAGCGCCTCGGATGCCGTGAAGCACCGGGCTTCGGTGTCAAACACCACCTTGGAATCACAACCCCGGTTATCTGCGACCAGGGTTACGAATTCTTTTCGCGTCGAGTCGACGCTTTTCTGAATGTCAGCACGTACGGGTGCAGGGAGAGATTCATAAGGATTGCCGTCAACCTTGTGATCACCCGAGAAGATGAAACTCACAGTGACACCTGCGTCCTTGAACATCTTCGAATAGTCAAGGTGCATGGCGACGACGCCGATACTCCCGACACCACCGGACGGGGTGCACACGATCTTCGTTGCCGAACTAGCCAGGGCATAACACGCTGAGTAGCACGCAGCGTCCACAACGGCGACGGACGGCTTCACGTCACGCGAAGCCTTGATGTCGGCGGCAAGCTCAAAGCAACCGGCGACCATTCCGCCACCGGAATTGACGTCGAAAATGATCGCCTTAACATCCTCGTCGTCGAGGGCTGCTGAAAGCTGATTGCGGATAAAGTTGTACCCGGTGACCCATCCCCATGACCACGAGAAGCGATTGATCAGCAGACCGTGAATCGGGATAAATGCAATCCCGTTTGCATAGGCAAACGGCTTGTCGAGATCAGTTGAATGGTAACCGTACGCTGCGAGCAGAGTCGTCTGAGCGTCCCGCGCAGCGTCATTTTCATCCTTGGTGCTGGCAGCAGACAGGTTCTGTACAACCTCGGTGAGCATGTCGGCGTAAGCGAGCGCGAGCATCGCCGGCTGACGGTTGAAACCGCTGACTACTGTTCTGGCGAGTTGCTTGCTCACAGGTACACCTCCGTTATGCGCGGAATTCTACTCGCGGTTGCGAATAAAACAAATAGTTGATTCGACGGTCAAGCGTTTCCCTTGTTGTCATTCTTGACCTTTTCCTTCTTCGAACCACTGTTCGCAAGTGCCTTTTGATCACCTGAATTTTTCTTCTGAGCATCCATTGAGAACTCAAGCCCGTAAGACTTGATGATCCGTTCCTCGCGAGCACGTTGTTCGAACATCTTCCGGAAGTCGTCACCGAGCCTTGCGCATTCTTTCTCGTAGGTACTCAGTCCGCTCTTGATGCGAAGGATTGCCGCCTGTGTTTCCTTGGTTTCGTCGATCTGACCACGGCTCGCACCGATCCAGTCGCACTCACACAGTGCATCCTTGATCATCGGCTGATAGAACCAGTCACGGGTCTTACCCTTGGGTAGCGGAAGGTTCCCCGCTGCAATCTCTTCTTCGAGCCACAATGCGTAGATGTTCGAAGCGAGCCGGTCGGCAACAATCTTCTTGCGAGACTGCATGAACTTCCAGGTTTCGTTCATCGACGCACGGGCAGACGAGTAGTTCGTCTTCGTGTAGTCGCGACTGAACTGCTCATAGGACAAACCAAGGGCTGCTGCGATGTGCCGAAGAAGGGATTGTTCGAACTCGGTCCCGACACCGCCTGGGGTGCCGACAGGCTTCAAGTTGAGTTTCGTACCTGGGAACAGGTGAGGAATCTTGACCCCGTCCATTGCGATGGTCTTGCTCGCATCGACATAGTTGCTCAACGCACCGAGGTAGAAGTCAAGGTACTCTTGTGCCCCGCCAACAGCCCCTGCCGCGTTGTTGGCACCGATTGTCGTAAACACCTCGGCACTCGGAAGTTCCGACTCAATCGCTGCAGCGTACGACGCGTTGACCACAGCGTTCTGCAGGGTGATCTCCTGGAAGCTCTTGGTCATACGCATTTGCTTCAGGGCTGCAACCATGTCGGCGATACCACGCGACTGGTCGGGCAGAAGCTGATCGATGACGTGAATGACCTGCTTGCGACCCCACGGTTTTTCGGCAGGAATCGTCTTCCAGGTATAGGAGTCCAGATCGGCGTATCGGTCACCGGGATGGCCGTTGCGAATGCAGTAAGCGAGACTCCTGCCGTATTGATCCCGTTTGATCCCACGGCGAAGGAATCGGTCATCCGATACGCCGTCAGGGTTACTCAGTCGGTCAGGGGAGATAAGTTGGATCGCGGTCTTGAACGGTCTGCGGACCTCACGCTTCATCCACTCAGCAGTGCCTAGGACTTCACCCGTGATGACGAAGCCGCCGACACCGAGCCTGATCAAGCCGGTGAACGTGTTCCTGCGAGAAGCGTCAAACCAGCAGTCCTCCGACTCCGCAACTGTATGGAAGCGTGATTCGGTGAGAAGTTGAAATTCTTCAGCCCACTCTTCGGTCGCACCGAGGACACGCCAGTTCGGCTTCGCGTTGAGCCGGTACTGGGCACCTACGATATTATCCTTGTGAAGCGCGGCTGCACCTGAAGCGTAGCCGTCGTTTTGGACCATGTCCCGACCACGGGCGTCTGCCATTGGCTTGACGCCGTTGATGATCTGATCGGGCGACTGCATCGATGGGTTCCATCTTGCAGTTTCACGACTGGTGCGCTCGGCACCTTCGATGGCACCACCGAAGGCTTCGACTACGAGGGGTGTGGTTTCAGCGTCCATCAGAATAGGAATCCAGCAGGTCCGGTAACCCGAGTCGGTGAGAGCGACAGTTCACGTTCGAGTTGTTGGATGTAGAGATATAGCTTTTGCGAGTTAGCAGCGGTGAACTCGACCCGCTCCCCATTTTGATCGACCACTACTCGCGGTGACTTCCCGGTCAAAAGGTCGTGGTACGAAGCACGCGCATCGGTCAGTTGTTCAATCGTTCCGGCCATCGGCATACCTAACTCTCATTGAGTACACAACATTTGGTTGAGTGCGTGGACGCACTACGCCAGCTTCGCTGCAAATTTGGCGAAATCGTAATCTACATTTCGATCTTGTGCAAATCGGCGTGGCGCATCTGCTTGGTGGACAAGGTCATTCTTGTCCCATTCTGCTGCCCATCCGGGTGGGTTATTCCAGTCAAGATGCTCGCACAGCAACAGCTTCGAAATACACGCCCCGATGGCGTAGTAGAGTAAGTCCCATGCTTCGTTTCGAGTGTGAGACGGGTTCTCCCATCCTTTCGGGGTACGATGTTCCGCACACACCTCCTTGTACCACCAGTCCTCCAACCAGTCGGGGAAACGGATCATCCCCTTGCCCGGCTCAATACAGTCGAGCCGATGGTTGAGGGAGTCCTTCAGTACGTTCGAGTTGAGCATGAGAACAGGTACGTCACCCCGTGCCCCCGACTTGCTATCCTTCTTTGTCGCGTCAGGGTAGGTCACACGGGCACGAGGTTGATTCGGCGTAGGGTCACCCTTCAGAAGATGGAAGCGACCGTGCTTATTCTCAGAGCGCAATTTCCGATAGAAGTCGTATGCAGTAGCTGTAACCCCGGCCCTACCGCCTGAGTCGCAAACCGTCAGCTTCACACCCATTCTCCTGCCGGCTTCCAGTTCACCTTGCAGTGGGTAACTTCGCTCCATCACATGCTCTGTGATCAAATCCCAGTCTTCAAGGTAAGAACCCGGCTTCACCCAGTGAGCATCACCGTCTTCATCGATACGCTTGGATTTGCGAATGTCAAACCTGTCGACAAGCACGATGTCAAACGGTGCCCCCGGCAAAATACCGTGCACTTGAACGACGAACATGTTCTTCTGCACGTCGACGCAGGCGACAAGGAAACGTACCCCTAGCGGGACAACCCGCTCGTCGTCCTCACATAACTTTTCGGCACGGGCCTTCAGGTGTTCAGGGACGCGTTCGAACTCCATCGACTTCGGGATGTAGACCTCTGATAAGTCGGTGTTGTAGAACTTCTTCAGCGGTTCTTCGTTGGCCGTCTGTTCGAATTCACGCAACGCTGCAAGGTACGTCTCGACGAGAATCTTCCAGGATGAGAAGGCTGCAGCTACGCCTTTTAACCATGCCGACCCTATTGACGAGCGGTAGGGTTTGCCGAATAACCGACCCGACTTGTCGATAGCCATTCCGTCTTTGACCCATACCCCCCACTGTTGCATTTCATGCCGGTCGTTCGGGTGAATATCCTGCCCACACTTCGGGCAAACCATGCGGACGGTTTCTGCGCTCGACACGTCATCACCGAGGTCATCCCACCGGAGCATGGAGAACTCACCTTCGAAATACTGACTGCAATGAGGGCAAGGCCAATACCACCTGCGGCGATCACCCCGGTTGTACAGAGCCAGGATACCTGTCGTCGGAGGTGCCTCGTGTGGGGTGTTGGATATCCAGCGAGGGTCTTCCAGTTGCCGTGACGGGGACGACTCGGCCAGCGTCATTGCGAAGGAACCGAACGTCGTCGTCCGCTTCGAAGCGAGGTCAAACGGTGAACCCTCACCGTCGATGTTGTCGTCCATCCGGTCGTAGTCGGTCAGCGCCACTCGTGGGATCGGCTTACCCGCCATTTCCGTGCTCGACGGCCAAGACAGTGAAAGCATCATACCGTTGGAATAATGCTTGTCGAACTTGTTATCCGCGTCCCGGTCACTGCGAAGCCTCGTTCCGACTTCGGGACTGTGCTTGTGCAAGCGATCAACCCGGCGCATCGAGAAGTCGCGTGCTGCAGCCATCGACGGGGAGTACATGATCGTGTCCATCGGGTCACAGCGGATACTGTATGTCGCCCAGTTGAGCAGTAGTGAGTCCGTCTTCCCCGACTGGGCGGGACCGACGAATACGAACCCTTTCAATGTTGGGTTGGTCAACTCGTCCATCGGCTCGACCATATACGGGGCGAGCGTGTTGTCCCAAGGTCCGGAATACGAACCTGGGTTGTTCAGCCTGCGGTACTTCGTTGCAGCCTGGGAAACGGTAAGTCGCTCGGGCGGCTTGAGAAGCCCCGCGACCGAAATTACCAGTTTACCGAGAGTGTCATAAGTCCTCGGAATCAGCTTCCGATTCGGACTGAATTTCGGCTGAGTGAGTGCTTTGTTTGGCTTCGGTGAACTTGCTGACGGTCTTGGCATGTGCGTCTTCCAGGGCGTTGTCAATAATGCGAGTAATGATGTCGCGCTGTCGGTCGGTCAATTCACTCTCACGCTCGACCGTCTCACGGGTGAGTAGGAGTGACATACGGAGGGTCTTGAACAACTCTGAAACCATGTCGACCACGTCGGCTGTCGGCCAAAGCTCTGCTGCCTCCTTTTCGTACAACTGGCGCGAACGAAGACCCGCCCAAAACTCTTTCCGAAGGATGCTCGGCAGATCGGCAATCGTCATTCGCTGAATGAATTCGTCAATGTCGTAAGGTGGCGACACGATGTAGGGTGCGATCTCGCGGATCGAATAGACATCGTGACCTCTGCGATTCCCACAAGGTGTGACGTGACCGAAGATTTTCGCTTTGATGTCGCGAGTGTCCATACCGAAAATCTGACTGAGTTGGATCAGCGAAGCACCCTGATAAATGATCGCCTGGGTGTCCTCGTCAATGATCGGCTTCGGACCACGCTTAGAGGGCGTTGTCGTTGTCATAGACGTATTCCGCAATGAGTGAGTCGAGAACGTATTGCGGAATCTGGCGCATGAGCGTGACAGTCCGCACCACGGCAGCAGGCATGACGCCTGTTCGACGGTACTGATAATAGGTTGGGGTTGGGATGTCGAGGAACCTGACCGCCTGCTTGACGGACAGTCCGCTATGCGCCTCGAACTCGACAAGCACGTTCGACATCACGACCTCGGAATTATGTAATACATAATTCCGAGTGTGGCACAACCGCTAGGTTGGGTCAATCAACCATAGGTTGTTGCGGCTAGGCTGCGCTTCCGTGAAGCGGGATGATCTTTGCGCCGACCTTCAGTTTGTCCAGGTGATCCGCCCATAGCTGCATCATCTCCCGTCGCTCCTTCAGGAACTTGGTACGGTTGTAGGCAGTGCCGAGTGCGTCAGGGACGGTATGTGCTAGTTGGTGCTCGATCACTTCCGGTTTCACATGTAGTTCTTCATGGAGGATTGTTCGCGCCATTGCACGGAAGCCGTGTCCGGTGATCTCGGTCTTGGTATCAAACCCCATTCGTCGTAACGCCGCATTGACAGCAGCATCACTCATCGGCTGATCCTTCGCCCTGGCATTCGGGAAAAGGTATTTCCCGGAACCTGTCAGGTCGCACAGATCGCGCACTATCGACATAACCTGTGTCGATAGTGGGACCAGATGGAAAGTGCCCGTCTTCTTGATGAAGTATCGCCATTCGGCCTTTTCAAGATCAAAGTGCGCCCACTCTGCCTTGCGAAGTTCCCCTGGCCGCGTGAATGTCAAAGGTGCCATCAGCAACGCCGATTGGACGATGAATGTACCTTTGAACCCGTCGAACGCTCTCAACATCTCACCGACTGCGGTCGGGTCGGTTATGGATGCAAAGTGGGTTTCCTTGGCAGGTGGGATTGCGCCGATCAGGTCAGGGCACGGATCGCGTTCAGCCCGAGCCGTCGCGATTGCGTACCTGAAGACCCTGCTGAGTTCACTACGAATCCGGTGAGCCGTGTAACGTGCGCCCCGCTTATCGACTCGACGCATCACATTCAGAATATCCGGTGCTGTGATCTCAGTGATTGCTTTCGATCCGATCCACGGGAAAACATCGTTCTCCATTCGTGAAAGCGTCTTCGCCGACTGAGCAGGTTCAACAGTCTCTTTCCGTTGCTCAAGCCATTCGCGGCAAATCACTTCGAAACTATTCGTCGCTCGTTCGACGAGTGTTGCCTTTTGGGCTTTTCGATTGTCACTCGGGTCAACCCCGGATGCGACCAGTTTGCGAGCCTCGTCGCACTTGTCCCTGGCGTCTTTCAGACTGACATCGGGGTAGACCCCGAATGAAAGCATTTTCGGCTTCGCGTGGAAGCGATATCTGAAACGCCACCACTTGCTACCGTTCGGTTGAACCAGGATGGACAAGCCTCGTCCGTCGTTCATTGAGTACTGCTTGTCAGAGGGCTTCGCGTTCGCGATTGCAGTGTTACTCAGGGGCATGTGTGTAACTCCTTCGTGACCGCATCCACTTACACTCAATGTTACTCACTGTTGAGTTGGGATGACATGACACGATGTTACACAATATGATACGAAATACCAAGTAAAAACCCGCAGTTACGCGGGTTTTTTGGTTCTTCCTGATACTGCTTGCAACACCAATTTGGTGCCCCGGGCCGGCATCGAATAACGTCTGAAATGGCTTGTCCTGCAACGATCTTTGTATTCTTTGAAATCGGGTTACACCCATAGTTACTCACACAATTATTTTGCTGCGTTCACTGTTTTATTAAGTGAGATCAGGGCGTCTGTAGGGTCGGGCACACAGCCGAACATATTGTCGCACCACATCTTCGACCTGAGACGGTAGCTACCGTCCTTGTTGGGAACCTTGCTGATCGACATACCTAACCACGCTGATCCGTCTATCGGACTGTAGGTTTCCAGGTGATCGTTCGTCAATAGCTTGATCCGATAGTGTGAATTTTCCTCGACCCATTGTTTTGCTGCGGACCACATAAGTTCGCACTCTTTCTCGCTACGACATACGGGCTGGATACTTTGCGCGTATGTCAGCTTTGCAGGGTCGACCCTACTTGGTGACGCACATGCAGCCATGAAAATGAGGGGTGCTAGGACGATAATGTTCGCGTTCATTACTTGATCTTACTTCTGGTGGCGTCTTCGTTCAACTGTGAAATACTTCACATCAATGCTGAACGCGTATGACAAAATATTAAGGGTGCCCTATGTGAATCGGGCACCCGTTGATTGCGCAACCGGAAGTTGATTGTCAGTCGACATTGACAACTAGTAGGTCGATAACATCTTCTGGATTGTCGAATGCGCCCCAGTTGTCATTGACGTACGCGACCGCAGCAGCGTTCCAAAACGCCTTGTCGATAGCGTTACCGTCACAAAGCATGTGGTCGCCTTGGCGAACATACCCGGAGGCTGAGAACACCGACAGTGCAGTTGCATTCACCTTTTGCTTGAGATCAGCGATAGAAACATTCATTTGGATACTCACTTGTTTGTTGTTTTGAGAACGAGAAGAATACCCCTCGCGTTTCCCCTTAAAATACTGCTCGTGCACTCGCTTGTCGATTACGTGTTTCTTCCCTACCTTGTAAGTAGGGACATCAAATGTGCCTTTTTTGATTTTGATTTTTGCGCTCGCAAAGGTCACACCATAAGCATTGCAAACACTCTCAACACTGACCCACGGGACTTCGTTTTCTGACATTAAAGACCTCCTGCTGGTTTAAATTCAGGCCACATGTCATCGTCTGAAAAATATCCGCTTTCTGATCGAGTCATGTGAATGATGTAGTCGTCAGCACGTCGATTTTTGTGCTTTTCGACTAATGCGGGGTGAAGATCGATCAAGTCGAACCTTCTGATCTTTGACGGTACATAACCGACACATTGAATATCCTGGCACTGGTTCGGAACGACCAATTCGTACGTGTTGTCGCTGATCTCACGACCGCTGCACACATGGATGTCGTAGCGAATCCCGTTTAGGATGGCGTAAATATCAACATACGCTCCACGGGGGTCACCCTCTTGTGGGAAGGCGCAGATTCCACCACGGGTGACAATGGTTGCAGCGGTGTGCATCACTGCAGCCTCAAGGACTTTTGCCGCAAGCTTCCGTGCATCCCGGCTTAACTCAGGTTTTTCTCCAAGTTGGAGCCACACACGGTCAACGCCGAGATAGTCGGCAAGTGCCTTCATCTTCAGTTGTTTCGGCATGGACTCTGCGCTGAACCACTTCCGGACAGCCTCTTGTGAGACACCGATTTTCTCGGCAATAACCTTGTTTCGACCGACCCCGTAAGCGGGTACGGTTGCGTTGTCATCACACGCTTTCAACAGGCGTTCGGTAAAGGCAATCGCCGCTGGTGATTTTTCAGACTTCTTCTCGTTGGTCATTGTCGAACTCCTACTTGTGTGCAAAAGTGTTTCTGTTTGATTCAACTATAGGTAACTTTCGACAACTTTGCAAGAGTTTTAACAACACTAGGTTGAGAATTATTTCACACGAGCACGCATCCGTTTGAGCAAGATGAACAAAGCCTCTTGGGCATCATTCTTCTCGGACAAAGCCTCAACGACAGCCTCGTCAAGCGTACCTTCAGCAATTAAATGGTGAACCATCACCACATACTTCTGACCCTGGCGTGCGAGTCTACCGATCAACTGAAGGTAGAGTTCCAACGACCAAGGTATATCGAAGAACACGATCCGACGTCCACCGTGCTGAAGGTTTAACCCGTGACCCGCCGATTGCGGGTGCACTAGCAACATCGGTATTTTCTTGGCGTTCCAGGGTTTGACACATGCCCCTTGCTTATCCATTGCGACAGCCTTCGGGAATGCCTTCTTCAGCCGATCAAGCGAAGCGTCGTGCCAGTAAGCAACAAGGATCGGTTCGCCGTGTGCCTCTTCGACAATCGTTTCGAGCTTTTCAATCTTGTGATCGTGAAGATGGTGAACGACTCGGCGCTTCTTGAACTCATCACCCCCTACATTTTCGAGGACCGTGTCGTAGAGCACTCCGCTCGCCATCTGCAGGAGCTTCTGAGACAGTGCTGCCGCTGTCTCCGCTTCAACCTCGTCACCTGTCGGTAGTGTGACAATGAACTCGTCCTGCATCTCCTGGTAAAGCGCGATCTGGTCTGCCGACAACTTGACCTTCTCCATCAGCATTACCGGCTTTTCGAGGTCAAGGTAGTCCTCGGCTTTCATGGTCAGGCAGATGTCGGAAATCTTCTCTGCGATACGAGCGTCTGCCCCAGGTCGCAACGAGTATTTCCGGCTGTAGTGGTTGTAGGTGAAATACTCTTCGCGGAAATGCGTGATATGCCTGCCGAACCGCTCACCCTGATCGAGCAGGTAAATCTGAGCAAACAGATGTAGGTACGTCTCGGCAGCAGGCGTGGCGGTCAGTTGGTGCATCCGTTTGATCAGCGGTCGAACTCGCTTGAGTGCCTTGAAACGGTTGCTGGTGTGATCCTTCAGGCTTGAGCTTTCGTCAATGAAGACCGTATCGAAGGGCCAATCCCGACCCCAGGCATCAACCAGCCATTCGACCTGCTCTCGGTTAATGATGTGAATCGTCGCCGGGTTTTCTTTGAAGTGTCGGCGGACAGCATTTTGAGACGCGGCAAGACGAACGGCTTCGATGCGCTGAGTGACCGCAAGACCTTTCATCTGCTGTTTGACTGTGGTTTTTATCTGTGCCGCAGGGACACCGTCCCACATCAACTTCTCTTCGAGTTCGCGCCTGATCGCTTCCCGCTCCGCTTTACCTGCAGCATTCACCTGATCGACAACATCCTCTTCACGGATGTGCACGTAGGTCAGCGGGGCGGTATGTCGCCACAGTCCGATCTCTGTCGGCCAAGTCTCGTTCGCAACTCTAACCGGGGCGACCACGAGAATATGGTTCGCTTCGAAATGGGAGACAAGGTGGATTATTGCGGTCAGGCTGATGCAAGTCTTACCTAAACCGAGGTCGATGAACAATGCCGAAAACGGGTGTGTCAGCAGAAACTGAACAGCAGTATCCTGGTATTCGTGCATGTCCTCGGGACCACGCACGACGTTGTCGAAGCACTGTTCAACGTAGGTCCGTAGATTGGCAGTTCGCTTGAAGCAAGTATCGACTGCACCCATTACTGCAAAATCCTCATCGCTTCTTCAAGACTGTCGACAACAAACACGGGAACACCCTGCAAGCGAAGCTCGCGATGCCGCTTTTTCTGCTGCAGGGTGGGTTCCTCACCGGGTCGCTTGAACTCGATCAGGATGATCAGCCCGTTGCGTGCAAAGAAGTGGTCAGGGAAACCTCGCCTCCCCGTACGCATGATCTTTTCCGCAAACCAACCTCGGGACTTCGCGAAGGCGTGCGCTGGACGCTCGATCTCGCTTTCAAGAATGGTGTCGTCGCTCACAGAACCTCCGCTTCAAGCTCGGCATCGAAATCGGAGATGACAGCATCCCAGTCGTGATACGTCTTACCGTTCATCACGAGTCCTCCCCACTGCATAGCCATTGCGTTCGACCAACCTTGATAGGTGCGGCTGCGGTCCTTCCATCTGTCCTCGGAAGGACCGAGCTTGTTCTGACCACTATCGGTCTGGTTCGCCCACCTTTCGACGGTCTTACCTTTGTGCTGAACGAGCCTTCCGGGAACCCTCTTTGTCGGACGTAAGAGAGAGAGATTCTTGAGCCACAAGCACGTTCTCTTGCTGGCGTCGTCACCGTACTCATACGGCTGGATAATCTGGTCGTGTTTGCGGATTGCCGTACCTATACGTCCGACCGGGTTCTCGATTGCAATTTTCTTAATCGGTGCACCCATCAGAAGTCGAACAAAATCGAGAGCGTCGTCGGTCAACCTCGGGTCACGTAGCCCTCTTGTCGTCCAGTGCATCCCCGAAGAACAGAGGAACGTGCAGTCAGGGTGAGCGATCATCAAGTCCCAGTAGTCATTCAGTATTTCGCTAACGTCCCGTTGAATATGAAACCGGGAGTTGTTTTCGGCGGGAAGAAGATCGCACGACCAGGCGTCATGTCCAAGTGCACGGAAAGCATCACGGGTTCGACCTGAATACTCACAAGCAATGAGGACTCGCATCACAGAACCCCCAACTCGCCGAGCATCTTCCTGGCTTCATTCACGTAGTGGTCATAGTCGATGTCGTGAGGTAGCGTGCCGTCGAGTTCCATGAGCGGACGTGCCCCTGTTGATTTCGAAACAAGGTTCCCGTTGCTCGCGTAGTGGATAGACTCACACTCACCCTTGGCGTAGTACCAGCGCGTAACCTTTCCGACGTACTCGCCCTTGTAGACGGCCCCACCTGTCACCCGCCGAACGGTTAAGAAGCGGCGAACGTCAGGGCACCATTCGATTGTTTCGTCGAGAGGTGTACCTTTCCCCAGGTAGTTGATGACGGCATCAATGCAGATGTAGCTCGTCGGATTCTTCTCAGCAGGTGACCCTTTCGAGCCGGCGAAAGCGAAGTTCCCCTTCTGCTTGACTGAACCGTCAGGCTTGAATGCGAGGTAACTGTTCACCGACATCGAGTAGAGCGACTTGTAGTCAGCGAACTCCATCTCGAACCCGGTTTTAGCCTCCCAGGACTTGACGATCTCGTGATACTTCTCTTCGAGTTCGACCGGGATTTTCGAGACAATACCGTCAGTGTTGGCGCTGATCACCGAGATACCGTTCAACTCCAACTCTTCGATCAGCATCAAGAGCGCAAGCTGACCCGTGATGGTCACTTGAAGCATCAGGTTCGGAGCGTAGAGGGTCGACCACTTCGAGCCGAGCTTGCCGAACGAACCATTCAGGACGATCTTGAGGGTCATATCGGTCACCTTGTCACCTGACCGTTTTGCAGCCATCCGGCGATCACGGATACTGCGGTAGATGTCCAGGAAGTCGGGACCAAGGTGCTCAGGGTAGATGCCGCAGACCAGCATCAGGCTCGGGTAATAGGCACCAACGTCGGCATCCCTCAGTTTCACCTTGCGGGTGCTGTGGTGTGCGACACGACCCTCTGTGCTGTGCAAGCCGCCGATACCCATCTTGTAGGAACTGCCACCGATCTGGATCGTCAGCGGCGGCACCTTCGGCTTGATGATTTTCTTGGTGACCTTGTCACGAACGGCTTTCGATCCGACGATCTCGGGGGGCATTTCAATCCCGGTGATCTTGACCCTTACGCCACCTACCGTGACGGCATCGAAGTCCTCATCGTCCTCATCCTTGACTTCCTTTTTCTTCAGCTTGAACGTGGCATTCTTGACGAGGTGAAACACCTCGCGCATCTGCTGAGTCTTGAACGACAGGAATCTCGGCGGCTGGTACTTGAAGCTGTAGTCGTGCGGAAAGGTCGGTCGGAAAATCTTGTCCCCCTTGATCCGCTCAAGCTCGTGCTTCAGGACAGCCTCGGCGATCTGTGCATCCGACTTGCTGCGAAGGTCAAGCCCGTACTGCTCGCTCATCTGATGACGAAGTGTGATCTGCTTCTCGATGTGCTTGTAGCAGTCAATCGTGTCGTCACAGTCGATAAAACAATAGTCGATTGTTTTTTGACGCAAATCACCAGTGGCACCTATGATCCTTGCGTCAGGATCGAAAGGCATATCCTGAATTCGCCGACTATGTAACCTTGCTGCGTACAGCTTCAGACCAACTTGTACGGACGGCATAGGTTCGATCAAGTCGATGTGATCGATGAACGGGACTTCTGGGATGCTGTACTGGTCCTCGACATCCCAAATCCGCTTCTCACGGACAATGATATCGTCATTCAGGCGTTTCAAGGTCTTGTTGTCGACACCCTGGCGCAGCGAGAGCCGAATCATCGGCTCGTCGTAGTGCTTACCGTTGAACGTGACGATGGTGAAATTCCGCAGAATACGGATAACCTTCTGCCGGTCGAGCGGGTGACCATCGAACATCTCGACGTACGACGTGCGAGGCCCATCGATCTCCCTGAAGCAGATCAGGAAGTAGTCGATGGTGCATTCAACGTCCGCGACGACCTTCGGGCGAACTGGCAACTTGAAGGTCAATTCAACCTCCGGTACATCCGGTTGAACAGGCGTCTGACAGCGTAGCCTCGCACGACAGACACGACGGTGAACAGCAGGCCGATACCAAGCGCATGATTGACGCTGACGTTGTATCCGAACCTCGGAAGGATCAGCATGTTCGCCGCAAATGACACACCGAAGCCGATGAGAACGTCGACCCACGCTTCGACAAATGAATGCAATTTAGGCTGGCTCATAGTCCGGACATCTCGATCTGTGTTTGCGTTATCCGCTCGCGTGAAAGCTCAACACAATCAGGGTTGGTATCGATCCCGATGAAGTCTCGCCCGGTCATGGCGCATGCGACACCTGTCGTACCGCTACCCATCGCATTGTCGAGAACAACATCGCCGGGGTTGCTGTACGTTTCGACAAGCCATCTCAGGAGCGGGACAGGCTTTTGGGCCGCGTGCACTTGCTGCTGTGCGGAAAAATCACGCGAAATATCGATGATGCTTTTCGGATAGCGAGTCCCGTCGTTGTGAAACTCGGTCCTCGGCTTCAACCCGTAACCGTGGTCGTTTTTACGACCGACGTAGCCTTCAGGCTTCGAGCTTTTCCGAGAGTAGGGCTTCCCGGTTGTCATCTGAGGGTTGTAGGTACAGCGACCTTGCCCGAAGACCAGGATGTCTTCGTGCACGCGCATCGGTCTGATATTCGCAAGCCCTGGTGACCCGCACTTGTTCTTGTTCCAGATCAGGTGATCCTTGAACCAGTGATAGTTGGACGATACAAGTCGGGCGGTGAACGGCATCGAGCCGAACAGTACAGCACATCCACCTTTGACCAGGATGCGACGATACTCATCCCACATATCGTCCATGTCGATGACCTTGTCCCAGTCACATGAGGTTGTGCCGTAGGGTAGATCACAGCAAATCAGATTCACCGACTTGTCAGGTATCCACTGCATCACCTCGATACAGTCACCCTGGAAAAGCTTAAATGTCACAAATCTCACTCCGAAAAAACCCGGTCTGACAGGGAATTGTCAGACCGGGAACACCCACCAGGAGTGCCGGAAGGAGACGCAACCGGCACACGCAGGATACAACAGAAAGTTGATTACAGGTCGTCGTCAGAACCGGACGAACCCATTCCGTCGTCACCGTCACCAATCGACTCGAACACACCTTCGTCGTCGATGCGACCTTCGCCGATCTGCTCGTCATCGCGGACGAACTGGACAGCTACCAGGCTGGCGTTGATCCGCTTACCGAAGTCGTTGTCCTGGAACCACGGGCGAATCAGGATGTTCACGCGGCAACCGGCATAGAAGGTGTCCTGAATTTCCTTCTCGCTCATCGGGTCACCCTTGCGATTACGAACGCTAGGGCGGCGGGACTCACGGGCAGAAACGGTCCAGTAACCTTCATATTCCGCCTTGTCGCCGTCGTCACCATCCTTGATGAACTTCTTGTCCTTGGCGACCTTGGTATCCTTTTCCTTCTGGATACTGTTCATCACCTGTACACACAGGTCTTTCGCCGCGACGTGCGTGCTCTTGTCCAGCATACCGACGATGGAGAACTTCGGTTCGGACTGCTTACCGTTTTTGTCAGGGGGTGCCTGATAAGCCTTGTCGAGATGCGGGTAGGAGGCGCGAACGTTGTCAAGCCGGATAGTGCCGTCCGAGTACAGAACTGCGTTGCTAACCTTGGTCACAATTTCACGAGTTGCCATTTTCAATTTCCTTTTCGGATTCAGGGAGTTTCGATTTTCGGATTCACAGGTCATCGAGATTGTCGAATGTACTGTCTGCTACTGCTGCAATCGGCTCACGAGCGTCAGACTCGCGAACCATGCTCGGTTTTCCGGGTGGCTTGCGCACCACGGATTTCAGAAGCTCGGGAAGCTCTTTTCGCTTGTACCCGACCTTCCGCAAAGCGTCCTCGGACTGGGCTGGCGTGATCATGCCGCGAGGGTGAATCACCTCATCCGGTACGCCGAGGAAATCAAGAAGTTCTGCTGCATCACTCGGGTCGGTGAACACCCGATTGCTCCTGCCGAGCGCCAGCTTGTAACCGGGCACCGGCTCACCGTTAACAACTCGCGCCTCAAGGTCTTCGTGCAGGCTCTTGAACCAGGACTCGACCATGCTTCGATACGGCAACAGCCGAGCCTTCTGCTCGACAGTCAGTGAACCGATGCCGACCGGCGACAAGCCGAATGACCCGTCATCGATCCGATCACGCAGGGATACCATCTCCGAGGCTGTTACCGGGGTGTCGAGGTCGTCGAAAACACCGTCCATCAGTCGTTCGATAAAGACGGCGTAGGCAGCACAGTCGGTCTTGATCTTGCACCACTTGCACTGCTTCTCGCCGGGGGTGCGGACAGCGTCCTTGCACCATGCCGCGAACGCCCTGAGTCGTAACCAGGATGCCCATTCGAGCAGTTCTTCGCGGCTGATCTCCCACACGTCAAAGTGATGCAGTCGTGGTTGGGCGATCCGGATGACGATGCGCTGAAAATCGAACAGATCGTCGTATTTCCGGAAGAACCCGTAGGCGTAAAGGATCGCCTGGGTGTTGTCCTTGGCGAAAACCTGCACACCTAGACCCATCTTCAGGTCGGTGATCATCAGTCGACCGGGACTACAAACAGCGTGGTCCGCTGTCCCGGTCTGCTTCTTCAACGGGGTCAGGTCCGAGAAGTCGACGCGAGTCTCGACGAAATGGTTTCCCGGCTCGTAAATACACCAGGACACATATTCTTCGACGAAGTCGATCATTGTCTGATCGACTGTGATCTCGAAGGCGGAATCGCCCTCGGAAATCTGGTGCGTCGTACCGAGAAGGTGATCAGGGCGTACGCCAGATTTCAACCACTCTTCACCGACACCATGAGCGACAGTGCCGTATGCAGCATCTTCACCAGCCGAGTCTTTCGCGAACAGGTTAGGAACGAGTGACCCGGAGCAGTACGCCCACATGGCACTTCCTGACGGCGAAAAAATCGAATGGGCACCAAATTCAATCCCTGCAACGGCAAGCCGCGAGGTCAATTCTTCAGTGAATGCGTGATGTTCGGACACTAGATCACCAACATGGTTGAAAGGGATGCAACGTAATAGCCGAGCAGTTGCATTGCGAAAGCGCCTGCAAGCATCAGCCATAGCGGGTACTCGAACCGACCAGCGGCGTATGCCAGCGTGACGGCTACAGAAATCAGGATCATCAGGATGTACGGATTTGCCATCTTCGGTTTTGCGGATATTCGGGGGTGTCGGATGTTTCGGTTCTTCGCGGTTTTCAGGTCTTCGGTGACCGGGCTTGAGTGCGGTGCCGTATGTACGGCGATTGCTCTACCCTCGTGGCTCGACAATCGGCAAGCCCGGTCACCGAAGACCTCCCGGTCAAGCCGGGAGGTCCGCGCAAATGACGAAATTACATATCGTCGTCGCCGGAACCACCGGAACCGACTTCGGACAGTTCGGCGTGCTTGGCGACAGCGGCGTCCAGGACGGCTTGGTACTGAGCCGGCTTGATTTCGGCCATCTTGTCGACCTTGCCGAATTCCTTGATCACCTTCTTGGCTTCGTCCATGCCGAAGTCATCCTTGATCTTGATCAGGGCTGCATTGACCTGTTCCTGGGTGACCTTCGGGGCTTCGTCCTTCGTCTTCTCGGTAGTCTTGCCCTTGCCGGTCTTGGTTTCGGTCTTGTCGGAAACGGCAGCGACGGCAGCAGCCTTCAGGGCTTCGGTGTTGGCGTTCAGGGCGGCAATCAGTGCATCAATCTTGGCATCAACAGACATTTGAATCTCCTAGTGGTTAATTGGCTCAACGGAAAGTTGTACAGCGCGGAACGGATTTAACAACCGTTAGTTGAGCGTGTCAACAACTTTTTTCATCTTGTGCAGTAAATATGTACTGTGATACCCTCGCGCCACTTTGGCATTCAACCGAAAGTTGTGTGATATGAAAAAGACACACCGTAAGAAGACTCTGTGCGATCTACCCGCACGTTCACAGGAGTTGAACAAGATCATCCGTACTGCGGCGTTGACTGTTGACCCTTACGGGAGCATCGGTGCGCTTGCAGACAAGGCCGAGGTCAGCGCCGAGTCGATCCGCAAGGCGATCCGGGTTGGGCGGTTCAGCGTCGGCCTTGCGAGCGCCCTGGAAATAGCCTTGGGACCGGAAGTCCTGAGCAAGTCAATGCTGCGTCCCGAAAAAAATTCACAGTAAGAGGTCGTTCATGTCCCAAATTGAACGCAGCGACTTCCTTGCTATGCACGGGAAAACGCTCATCGACAACGGTTACAACATCATCCCGATCCCGCCGAAATCGAAAGGTCCAGGTTACGACGGTTGGCAGAAGGTCAAATCCACGAAAAGCCTGCTGGCCGAGTGGATCAACGACGGGATGGGGAATTACGGCATCGGCATCCTGACGAAGTACACGGTAGCGGTCGACCTGGATATCAGGGACGCAGCAATCGTCAAGAAGATCGTCGACTACATCGAAATGCTGCTCGGGGAAGCCCCGATCCGTGTCGGCAACGCCCCGAAGACCCTGCTGCTGTTCGTCGTCGACGACACGTTCCGCAAGATGAAGACCGGGAAGTACGTCGATGAGTGGGGCGATGACCATGAAATCGAAGTCCTGGCAGACGGTCAGCAGTTCGTCGCCTACGGTATCCACAAGGACACGGGTCGCCCGTACGAGTGGACGACCGAAATCTCTCCGCTGAATACCCCGTCCGACCGTCTCCCGAAGATCAGCCCTGAACAAATCAAGGACATCTTCACCTACTTCCTCACAATCGCTGGCGAGGAAGGCTGGACCAAGAAGACGAACGGTCTGTCAGGCGGTGCCCACCTGCCTGCAGATGATGACCCGTTTGCCGATGTCGAGTCCGTCGTCGATCTGCCGCCCGAGGAAATCCGAAATCGACTGCTGATGATCCCCGGTGCCGACGACTACGACCGCTGGTACACAATCGGTATGGCCCTCTATCACCAGTTCGGCGGTGAGGACGAAGGTCTTGCCATGTGGCATGAGTGGTCGGAGACAGCCGACAACTACGAGCCGGAAGCCCTCGAAAAGCACTGGAAGTCGTTCGACATCGGCGGTAAAAAGCGTGCCCCGGTCACCGCCAGAACGATCATCAAGCTCGCCAAGGAAGCCGCCACAACCCTGGCCGTCGAGAAGATCACCGAGTTGCGGGATGCCTTCTATGCTGTCAAGGACGAAACCCAGTGGCGCGAGGTGTGCGCCAAGGTGCGCAGGGCCGAAATCGACTCAGTCGCTCGGGCAGAACTGGCCGACATCGCTCGCAAACGGTACAACGACATGACCGGCGTCAAGCTGTCCATTGTCGAGGTGCGCAGGGCAATCGCCTACGAGATGCCGACGACTGACCGTACGCCGAAGTGGGCACATGACTGGGTGTTCGACGCTGCCGAGGATCGCTTCTTCCACGTCAAATCGAAGATCACGATGTCGATCCAAGGCTTCAACGCGGTCTACTCAAGGCAGTCGCTGACCAAGAAAGACCTGCTCGAAGGTCGCACGGCACCGAGCAGTACACCGGCTGACCTCGTGCTCAACATCTACAAGGTGCACGAAATCTACGGTCGGGTGTACGCCCCTGGTAAGGACACAATTTTCTTCGACAACGGACTGCGTGTCGGCAACACCTACCCCGAGTACCAAGTGCCTGCAACCCCCGAGACGCTGAGTCCTCGTGACAAGCGTGCCATCTCAACCGTGCTCAAGCACATCGCCCATCTGCTCTCCTGTGAAAAGGAGCAACGCCTGTTCCTCGACTGGCTGGCATGGGTTGTCCAGAACCCTGGTCGCCGGGTGAACTGGGCGATCCTGCTGCAAGGTGTCGAGGGTGACGGCAAGTCCTTCTTCGCATTCCTGCTCCGTGCCACGATGGGTGTCTCGAATGTCCGGATGATCAATGCCAACATCCTGGAAGGCAATTTCAACGGGTGGGCGTTCGGCCAGTGCGTCATCGTCGTCGAAGAACCACGGCTGCAGGGTCACAACAAGTACGACGTACTCAACCGGATCAAGCCGCTGATCACCAACTCGGTCATTGAAATTCACCCGAAAGGGAAAGACCCGTACAACGTCGAGAACACCTGCAACTACTTCCTGCCGACCAACTTCCGTGACGCACTGCCGCTCAACGACAACGACCGTCGTTACTGCGTCCTGTTCAGCCGGTGGCAAAACCGGGACGAGCTTCGTGAGTTCGTCGAAGCCAACCCCGAGTACTACGTCAACCTGTACCGCACCATCGAAGAGTGTGCCCCGGCGTTGCGGAAGTGGCTTGTCGATCATGAGGTGAGCGATGATTTCCCGGTAGGCGGTGATGCCCCGAGAACGAGCGCCCACAAGTACATGGTTGAAGCGTCCAAGCCGGAACCTATCCGTGTCGTCCAGGAGATCATCGCCGAAGGGCAGTACGCCGACATCACGGAAGACCTGATCAACGCTACTTCCCTACCTGACGCCATGATCGGTCGTGACACCGAACTACCGCAGACGCAAGGGTTGAACCGGCTTCTCGAACACAACGGCTACGTGTTTATCGGCAGGTTCTTTGTCGGTGGAAGGTATGGTCGATACTGGACAAAAACGCCCGACCTATTTCGCGACGGGAACGACGTGACAATGCTAAAAATTCGCAAGTATGTCGAAGCCCGTCAAAAAATAATCGAAGATAACGAACTGTAGCGAACATTCGGACAATTCGGACACACCTCAAACCCGGCGAAAGTCGGGTTTTTTCTTGCCAAACTCAGCGGTAGCGTCACTTTTACGGTATCTCTTTGTTTTTATTAAATAATCAGGCGTAAACATAAAGAAAAGTAAACAGACCGTTAACCGAATTGTCTAAATAAAAGGGAGTTTCTATACGTGAGAAAAAAAATCAGGAAAAAAAATCTCATATAGCCGAAACTCGCTTTTTTTCAGACAATTCGGTTAACGGCCCTGAAAACCCCGTTTTCCGTGCAACGGTCAGACGGTATTCCTCGGATTATGTATTTCATAATGCGTCCTAAACGGTTTGGCGCACTTTTAGAGAACGCGGCTCTGCGCCCCCTCGACCCGTCAATCCGGCCCAGGGAGTACCTTAACTTGTTGATTACATTACGATTGATCATCACCCCGACACCCGTAGACACACCGACACACGAGGCGCACGGGCATACATTTGTATGTAATACATAAAAACGCCATAGCTAAACACCGACACACATGCACCCCATTTATTATGTAATACATAAACCGATAGAATAGCTACACAATAGGCCGCTATCACGTCCACCCCCATTCCATACACACCCCTACTAGATACCGTCAACACGTCTAACCTGCACCCAGCCATGCAAGCCACAGGGCTATAAAACAACAAGGGGTGCACCCCTATCACTAGGACGTGCACCCCATATCACGGGCAAAAAGAAAGCCGGCACACTGGCCGGCTTGTTTGCTTACTGGTTAGCTGGCGTGTCTACTTGTTCTTTGTGGCTTGCTCAATGTATCTGTTCACGTGGCCTTTTGCTTCCCTGAGTGATGTGTAAACAGATCGAGAAACACGAGCAGGCAGAGTGTATGCAAACCCCGTCGACGCATAGTGTTGGCTTATCCTGAACCCCTTATAACTTATCGTTTTCCGTATCATCATTCACCCCCTGTCAGTTCGCCAATAAGTGCAGCCGCCAGTATAAACACGGATGCAACCAGGAAAGCGGTCAACGTGTGACCCTTGCTCACTATCACACCCCCTATGAGCAGGCCGGCAGCTACCAGCGCAAGCATGGTGTAATCGAGCACGGATAACGGCTTGCCGGCTTGTGTCGTTTTGGTGGCGGTGCTCATGACGCGAACCCCGCTAGATTGTGATTAAGTGCGCACCCTGTCAGGTAATCCAGCATGTCGAGTTCGAAGAGTGCCCAGTGTAGCAAGCCGGCACCCTCTGATTTAGCGAACTCAGACACGCGGTTAATTTCGGCAATCATTGCGGCCATAAATAGCGGGTTCATTGGTCACACCCCGCGATAATTCCCGGCTTCGTCAGATAGCCCATGTTTTCGGGCATGGTAATAGCTGCACCTTTCCAGGATCGACGTGAACGAACCCTTTCCCCGTTTTCGTAAAATTCTAATTCGTTAGCTTCTATCGCCTCGTCGACGTATTCATCCGACGATTGATAATCACATTCATCCCGAAGCCGGCAATAAAGCCAGCGCGCCAAATCAGTAACAATATCGCCGGCCGCGTGTTCCGTTTTGTAGTCGACCGATTCTTCGTCATACCGGCTTGAATAACCCTTTACGACCTCGTCGACGTATTGATTACCGCGGCTTTCCGAACAGATAGCACGAAGGCGGTAAAAGTTCGTTTTCTGCAGTGCTTGCCAGTCGGAAACAATCGAATGTAAGCCAGTGTTTTGGGGTGCGTATTCCTTAATAGCTTTCAAGCACCCCGCCTTATATTTCCAGGTACCGGCAAAAGCGGCGTAATCGGATTGACAATAACCGATAGAATAAAATATTTCTGGTTCTTGTCTGGTTCCGCCCCCGTATAACTTTACGGAATGTGTATCCAATTCAAGGCCGATAATCTCGGCGATTTGGGTGAAGTCCTCGATTACGTTATCAAGGTCCGAAGAATCAGAGCATGAGCGATACCACTCACGGGCTTTTTCTTTTGCCTTGTCGGATAGTTCGGCAAACTGATAAACGGTTTTTGTGATTGTGCGCTGCATTTGGTTGACCTCAATAATTAATTTTTTCAACACGCGAAACCTTTTCCACATATTCGCGGGCGCCTGTTAGGTGGGCTGCAGTGTTGGGTTAACGGTACTGTTTCGCTAACAGTTCTTCCGGACGATATCCAAAAAGAAAATCAGATGCGTACGGCGCGACCGTTTCTCTGTAAACTTTATCGTCACCGACGGACGTCCACCAATATCCAGGCGACAATTTAGGCCCTTGCACAAAACGGTCGACTATTACTTTTTCGCCAGTCTTCAAAATAAAGGTGTTCACCTGTTCACCTCTCTGTTGATAGTCCGGACAATCCCGGCCGCCTTACGTATACCGGCGGATAAGTTACCGGCGCCGAGCTGGCGCATAGTGTGCACTGTTTCATCATCCAGTGAAACACGGTGTGGGTTCTGATATCCGGCGTCCACACTGGCGCCGGCCGCCTTTCTGCCTTGTGGTTTTTTCTGGTCGGTCATTCCGCGTCCACCTCACCATAGGCCGATTCTATTTCGCGTCCGCAATCGTCGCAACACACCGCCGGACCTTCCCAGTAGACGTCCACACCGATAACGGCTTGGCTATCGTCCGCTTCCTTGTTGGCGCATTCCGGACAAACGGTCGACCCGTCCTTTGTCAAATAGATCAACTGATACCCACCGGGCCAAGCATATGCCGGGAGTTTTCCGTTTTCGTCCTTTGTTGGTTTC
>Ga0075158_10000398_pt1 | contig 35955 bp, 20 predicted proteins | sample JI91814BDNA_FD_70968 | JGI IMG/M metagenome (GOLD analysis project Ga0075158, IMG submission 70968) | Wastewater effluent complex algal communities from Wisconsin, to seasonally profile nutrient transformation and Carbon sequestration -... | ecosystem: Engineered > WWTP > Effluent > Algae... | reverse complement strand
TTGATTTCGCCAATGCACCGCGCACATGATCATCTCCAACGCGGTAACACATCCAACGCGCCTAGCCTTCGGCGTACGGGTTAAACGAGGTCGCAGGCTAGGCCGCGTTTGACTCACCATCTTGCTCCAGCCCACATGCCGTTTGACTTCGCCAGTGCACCGCGCACATGATCATCTCCAACGCGGTAACACATCCAACGCGCCTAGCCTTCGGTCTCGTTTAACCCGTATGCCGCAGGCTAGGCCGCGTTTGACTTACCATCTTGCTCCAGTCTACACGCCGTTTGATTTCGCCAATGCACCGCGCACATGATCGACTCCAACGCGGTAACGAGTCCAACGCGCCTAGCCTGCGGCGTACGGGTTAAACGAAGTCGCTGGCTAGGCCGCGTTTGACTTACCATCTTGCACGTGTCCACACGCCGTTTGACATCACCAATGCGCCGCGCACATGATCGGCTCAAACGCGGTAACGAGTCCAGCGCGCCTAGCCTTCGGCATACGGGTTAAACGAAGTCGTAGGCTAGGCCGCGTTTGACTTACCATCTTGCTCCAGTCCACACGCCGTTTGATTTCGCCAATGCACCGCGCACATGATCGACTCCAACGCGGTAACGAGTCCAACGCGCCTAGCCTGCGGCGTACGGGTTAAACGAAGTCGTAGGCTAGGCCGCGTTTGACTTACCATCTTGCATGTGTCCACACGCCGTTTGACTTCGCCAGTGCACCGCGCACATGATCGGCTCAAACGTGGTAACACATCCAACACGACTAGCCTGCGGCGTACGGGTTAAACGAGCGGTCTGCGAAATGAGGCGCAGCGACTCTGAGCAAAAACGTGTACAATCCGGCCTAACGTGCGGCAGACTGATATACGATTTAGGTAACTCAACTTATGAAACTGCATCTCAAAGGCTTGACACCAGCGACACATACACCGTTTGGCAATGACGGCGAAGTCAACTTGGCGGTAATCGAGAAACAAGCCGAGTACTTAGGTAGACAAGGGATTGAAAGTGTCTTTGTCGTTGGAAGTACCGGTGAGAGTCACTCACTGACTTTCGCAGAACGAATTTCGGTCGCCGATCGCTGGCTCAAAGTTACCGCTGGAACCAAGATGCAAGTCGTGGTTCACGTGGGAGCAAACTCCCTCAAAGATGCACAGCAACTAGCCCAACATGCAGGACAAAATGGTGCCGTGGCGGTAGCCGCTCTGGCTCCGAGCCATTTTAAGTCTGCATCCATCGACGAGTTGCTACAGTGGACCAAGAGTATCGCGGCAGCTTGTCCAGATACACCGTTTTATTTCTACGACATTCCTTCGCTAGTGGGATCGAGTTTCTCCATGTCAACTTACATGGAAAAAGCCATTTCCCAAATTCCAAATTTCGTAGGTTTGAAGTTCACCAACGCGGATCTCATTTCCTACCAGCGAGTTGTACAGCAATATCCCGAGTACGATATTCTCTTCGGAATTGACGAATGCTTGCTAGCTGCTTTAACGCTAGGCTGCCAAGGAGCGGTGGGAAGCACCTACAATTTTGCAGCTCCCCTTTATCACAAATTGATCGCCGCATTTCAGAAGGGTGATTTGGAAACGGCAAGAAAGTTGCAATACAAATCCGTACAACTGGTCGATTTGTTGTGCAGTTGCGGCGGATACATGCCCGCCGCAAAAGCAACCATGGAATATTTGGGGATTCCCGTCGGTGCGCCACGTCAACCTTTCCCACAACTAACGCCAGAAGGAAAACAACGTTTGCTCGAACGTGTGGGGGGACTGCTGGAGTAATTGTTGAGGGCATCGACTTTGGTCAGGGATTGACCGATTCAAGAAGCGATTCAATTTCCTCTAAATCCGCCGTCATTTGTTCCACTCTCACTTGATTGGCAATCATATCTAACGCCAGCTCCTTGGCTCGTTCAAGGGACTGGCGTGCTTCAGAAAACTTTTGCATATCTTCCTGCGCGCGGCCCAGCATGGTCCAGGCATTGACAATACGCCGCAAAGCGATCGCATCTTGCCGATTTTCTGATGGCACTGATTCGAAAACCTGCAAGGTAGTTTTGCATTTCTCTTCCGCATCCGCTGGTTGCTCGGAGGCCAATTGCGCTTCAGCAATTCGAAGCAAGACAACGCTGTAGTCCATCGCACGCGCTATCGTCCCTACTTGCTCTTCATAAGCCGATTTCACGGATGGCAAGAGAAGATTCAAATCCGCTAAAGCCGCAGCGTAGTCCCCAGAGTTGTAAAGAACCTTTGCGACCTTTAGTTTACAGATCAGCACATCATCTTGCTTCTGAGCATCGGTCGGGTCTTTGGCTAAAAGCCGTTCACTGATTTCTAAGGAACGTTTGGCATACGCTAGAGCTTCGTCGAATTCTTCTTTCTTGATGGAAACATCGGCCAGGACTTCTGCGCAGATCGATTGGAATTGACTAGCCACCGCATTGGCCGGATCCATTCTGGCCATCTCGTCCGCGATGGCCAGAGCTTTGTCATAGTCTTGTTTCGCTAGGTCGACTTCATCGAGCATCATGCGCGTGTCGCCACATTTCATATACGAAACAAATAGATCGCGTTTCACCCGGCTGCTCAGCGGTTCAGCTGCGTGCAAACCTTCGCGGATTTGTAGCGATTCTTGATACGAGGCGAGTGCCTCACGTATTTGACCTCTCTTGCTGGCCATATTCCCGAGTCGATCCAAAACGATACAGAGATCGCGTTTAGCTGATAATTGATTAGGGTTCTCTTGATAGAGTTTCTTGGAAATGATCAGGTCATGCTGGTAGAGTTCGGCAGCGCGATTTAGATCACCGTTCTTGGAAGCGATGTCAGCCAGACGTGAATAGACAAGACCTATAAGTCGCTGAAGCTCCCTATTTAGCTGCTCGCTGCCAGCATTGTCCGTTTCGGTGTCGTCCTTCACTGCGTCCATCTTTTTGGGCTGTTGACTTTCATTATGCTCTCTTTCTGCGTAAGGGAGCAACAGCGTTAACATCTCTTGATAGATCTCTTCGGCCTGCTTTAACTTTTCACTGGCAAGCCATATTTTTCCAATACCATCCATGGACATTGCCAAGTCCATGGCGGGCTGAATGGAGTGAGGCTCTTCTTTCCACAGGACCTTTTGAGCAGTAAGGGCTTCCTCAAATTGCTTGATTGCGTTGGGGGTATCAGCCAATTGAACCAAAATCTCAGCTCGCTTGCTCTGAATGAGCGGAATGGCGCGACGTGTCTGTGCTTTATTGGAATTCGCGATGTCCTGCTCAATCTTGAGTGCTTCTTGGTAGAGCGTTGAGGCAGCCTCCAAGGGCGATAGTTTGGTTTTGTCCCATCCAGGCAAATCGAGTTCTATGTCTGTTGAGCCGACACGGGAGAACAAATCTGCCAATTCTACTAAAGCCATGGCATTACTATGCTGCGCTTCTTTGTCACCAACGAATTCACGCGACACTTCACCAAGTTGCTTTAGCACCGTTGTCAATACATTACGTTGAACAGTGGCGCCACCTGGTATGTCGGCCAAGCCCTCTTGAACATCGAACAAGAAGGTCTTCAAAATTCCTAATACGCGTTCGCGTTGGGCGAGGGCTTCAACGCGCTGTTCTTCCGCAACCTTCGCATTCTTTTCCGCCTCTTGCGACGCTAATTGCTCGCGAGTGTAAGACTGAGACAACGCTTCATTCTTATTTGCCAACAAGCTAAGCGTTATCCCTAATGCCAGTACACTGATCAGCAACCCAACCATGGTTGAAGCCACTGTGGCCGGATGACGTTTAGCCCAACGCTTTATTTGTGGCCAGGCGGATTCTGGTAAGGCAGTGATCGGATCGCCCAGTAACCAAGCTTCTAAGTCGTTGGCCAATAATTCAGCAGATTCATAGCGTTTAGTTGGCTCAAACTCCATCGAGCGTAGACAGATTGCCCGAAGCTGTAGTGGTAGTTTGTGTCTATGAACCAGAAGCTCAAATGACGTAGGAGTCTCCCCGTTGCCCACAAAAACGTCCGTATTGCAACCATTTGAGGAGGCGAGAGAGGGGAGAGTGTTTTTTGGGGCTGACTGCATTCCTGTGTGCACATAGGGGACTTCGTTCGTCAAAATATGAAACAAAGTTGCCCCCAACGAATAGACATCGCTCGCGGGGCTCACCTCCGCAGTATTACCATTGGCTTGCTCCGGGCTCATGTAGCCTGGGGTTCCGACCACGGTACCGTCCATCGTTTGCTGGCCAGATTCAATTGCGTCTTTCGTCTCCCGAGAGGACGAGAGAAGGTGGGACGATACGTCGGATAGCGAGCGAGCTAAGCCCCAGTCGACGACCAATGTTTCGCCAAAGTCTCCGAGCATAATGTTGCTGGGTTTAAGATCGCGATGAATAATCCCTCGACTATGGGCAAAGCCGATAGCCCGACAGACGGCCACAAATCGTAAAATCAAGTCACGGCACAGAGGGGAACTGTGCAGTTCCTCAGGCGAGAGTTTCTGCGCGTGCATGTCGGCAATGAACGCCGCCATGGATTTTCCTCGAATCAGTCGCATGGCGTAATAAGGGCGACCATCGGAGCGTTTTCCCGTGGCATAGATGGGAACGATGTTAGGGTGCTCCAGATGCCCGGTGACCGAGGCTTCCTTTTCAAATCGATGAGCAACCGCTCGGTCATGCGTAAACTTTCGCTTGAGCTCCTTGATGGCGACTTCTCGTTGTAGATCCCGATCGAAAGCCACGTAAACAGTGCCGATACCACCTTCGGCCAAGTTGCGAAGGATGTGAAAGCGAGGACTTTGAGCATTATTTCCGGAAATATCGGTAGTCTCATCTGATGGAAACCGTAGTTCCTTGGCTTCGTTGAGAGTACTACCGGATGCTGCCGAATGCCCGTGCGTTTCCCCTTGTTCCGTGATTGGTTCCGGGCGTTGTTTGAGTTCGCTCGATCGTTTTCGCAATTGTTCAATACGCTCTGGAAAGCGTTGTTCCAATTCTGAAAGCGAATGTAGCTGATCCCACGCATCCAGAATTTCAAGCTCGATTTGGATGAGTTCACATTCTAAGGCTTCCCGTAAATCGGGAGTGGATCGCTGAACGATGGACTCTATCGTGACGTTTCCACCTTCTTTTCGCTCGCGCTCGTAATCACTACAAAGTGCGTCTATTTTGGAAAGTTGCTCGATAGAGAGCTTCTCAAAATCGGGATCAAGGGAATTCATGCCATCCACATCAAGCGACAAAAGTTGGTTCGTTCGCGAAAAAGTACCCGCCTGCCATTGTCTTTACTAAGATGGCCGTTTGGCGACATAGCGTGACACGCCTCATGGAAATTTTACGGTTTGGGGAGGTCCGATGATTCCAACCATATCCGTCGGATCAATTCGAGTTTCCGTTGAACCGTACGACGAGTGATTCGCATCCGTTCAGCAGCCTCTTCATTGGTGTACCCTTCCAGCTTCAATTGAACCAGCGTTTGAAGTTGGGGGTCAGGCAGGAGTTTCATTAAGAACTCGGACATATCAGCCACTTCTGCAGCAAATTCCGGTGTCGGTTCCTTCCCTGGGACCGAATGGAGCACATCGATCTCATTGCCATCTGTTGTACGAAGTATGGTGTCGGAAATTAGTTGATGTGAGTCGCGACGTTGCTGGTGTTCGTAGCGAAATCGATTGGCAATCTTTCGGCTGGTGATTACTACTAGTAGGCTCCACAAATTCGTTCGATCCGCGACGTCTGGGAAGCGTTTCGCTTCGATACCTCGGCAAAGGCTGCGAAAGGCGCTAACGGCAGCATCTTCTTCATCGTAAACTCGCCGAGTGGCTGGGCTCATACGCGTTCGAGCGTAGCCCATTAACCGTTGACAAAAATGGGCCCACAAACGCCCGGCAGCATCGCGATCTGCTGACGCGAGCTGTTCGACCCACAGGGAGATTGGCTCATCGGGGGAGTCGGTTGAATGGTTGGCAATTGAGTTCACAAGCAAGGTTCAATCAGAGAGCCCTAGGAAATCGGATCGCAGCATGCCACGCATAAGCTGCTCAGGCTTGCGATTGTATCTCAAGTTTCCTCAAAAAGCATGCACATACGGTCACAACAACCAAACAGAAGAGAACTTCGCGCTGCAACCCAAATCCCCACCTTTGGCAAGGCCGTGATTCAACAAAGATGAGTCATTCCATTTAGCCTGTCGTCTTTGGCGTTTCGATCTGAAGAAATGCGAATTTGCAAATTGAATCTTCCGAAAATGCCAGCCTCATGTCACCAAAATTGCTTCAACGGTGATCTGGAAATAGGGACACGAATTCAGCGTCTGGATACGGAATTCCGGTGACATTATTTCCATTTTTCAAGGCATCTTGGCATGAACTCTAAGTACCGATTCTCGCAACTATTGCAATCGATCGTTTTCGGAACGCTGTTATCGACTGTAGGTTTTGGAGATGAATTTGTCGCACTGGATGGAAACCAGGATGGCGTATTAAGTGGGAAGGAACTGGGAGTCCTCAAGTTACTGGATGAAGATGGAGATGGAGAGTTGCAACGCAGCGAATTTTTGGCCGCTGTTCAAGCTCAGAGAAAACGGGGCTCCGCGACAAACCAAACACTCTTCAAGGACCGCGATACCAATGAAGATGGTCGATTGTCAGGCAAAGAGAAAGTTGGCCTAGAAAAATACGATGCCAATTCTGATGGTCGTATCACTGAAGACGAATTGCGTTCAGGCTTCACGTCGACAGATCCAGAGTTACAGGGAAAGTCGCTGAAAGAGATCGAGAAGATTGCCAGCGTACGGTTCAAGGAACTCGACGTTACCGAAGATGGCCGACTGACTGGAAGCGAGGCATCTTCCGCTAAGAGCTTCGATCAAAATGGAGATGGAAAAATACTTCCAGAAGAGTTAGCGATTGGAATGCTGCTCAGCATATCAGCAGAAGGCGATAGCGAGGTTAGCCCAACTCCTAAGGGAGGCGTGGAAGAGATTGTGGCCGACATCGTTTCCGCTATGAATGATTCCGACAAAGCAGATCTAGCCTATTCCCACATGCACGAAAAGATGAAAGAAGTAACCGATCCATTCGTTCTGAAGTATGTTTGCAAGTTCGCTGCGAAAGCCCATAAGAACTTTCAATTATCGAAAGCGAACATCAAACAGGTAAAACTTCAGAATGGAGCATTGGATGTTAGTACAAAGCTCAAATGTGGCAAAGGCGATTTAACTTTATCGGTAACGCTCCTGAAGGGACAGATCGTTGCCTTGGCCCTTGATTCTCCGGAAATGAATGAAATTGACCAATCTCTCTTCAGCGATCTACAAGACGAAGATTTACAGCGTGAATTTAGTGAAGCCTACAAGCCTAAGATCCGTCAAGCTCTCGATTTTATGCTTAGTGGTGATGATGGTAAAGCACTTGGGCTCATTCACCCATCGGTCGTCGAGCAAATTGGCGAAATACCGTTCGTCAATCTTTTCGCCAAAGTTCGGTCACAAATCAAGAAGGTTGACAAGCTCGAACTAGAAGCATTTTCACGCGACGAAGGACAACCGGGAGTCTACACATATACGGTGACGTTTTTGGCGACCGATGGCCAAAATGCGATTCGCTTTAGCGGCGTGCTTCAACGCGATGGCCTGCATAGCACCTTAACCGGTTACACGGTTGAACGAGCCTTGGATATCGCGCCACCAGCTCCCGCTTTGGATGATGATGTGCCTGCTCCTCCTGCTCCTATTATGGACGATGATGTTGCGCCACCGCCGGCGCCTGTCATGGACGATAATGATCAGCCACAACCCGCTCCGGTTGTCAATGACGATGACGATGTACCACTCCCGCCCGCTCCGGCACCAGTCCCAAATGTCGATGACGGCTGGCATAAAACGATCTCCATTCGCGATGGAGTTCAATTTGAGATGCCGGGGAAATCGGAAAGAGTCATAGAAGAAAAGGAAAAGGGAAAGTACGTTCGGTACACGCTAAATTCCCGAGACAAGCAAATGGTCTTCTCGGTAGAGATTACCTCAACCGAATCGGATTTGACCACTGAGCAAGACGTCTATTTTGACACATTCAGAGATGTCCTGATCAACGATAGTGGCCGAGAATTGCTAAAGGAAGATCGCGAGCCCAAAGCGAAGTTTCCCAACCAATTGCTGTTGATTAAACAAGCCAAAGGAGACTTTATGGCTATCCGATCGATCGTCGCAGGTAAGTACATCTATCGCGGCTATTGGTTGGGCACTTCTGTTGACGAGGAAAGTCGCGTCCCCGCCCAACGATTTTTGGAGTCTATCGTCGTGATCGATGCCGGTGGTGCTCCCCGCACTGGCACTTTATCAGATTCAGAGTTTCCACCTCCACCTACCGGTACAACCTCTGCTCCAGTCGTCGACCCGATTCCCAATGAATGATCGCTCGGTTTGACAGGAATCATCTATTCAGTCGAGGAAGCAATATGTCTATCAGTATTCGTTTCACAATTTGGACCTGGTGTTGGTTGGCTTTGGGAATGTCCCACGTGTGTTATTCGCAAGAGCAAGAGCGAACCGCTGAAGCTCATCGCCAATTTACCAAAGATCTCCAGAATCAACTCACAGCGGGACGACGGCTTGCCATTGTCATTGGGATTGATGGTTATGTAAAAGATCCACTGAAATGTTGTGTAAAGGATGCCAATCTGTTGGCGGCAACTTTGCGTGATCGCTGCGGGTATGATCCTGATGGCATATTGGTTATGACGGATAAAGAGGCTGATACCAACCGCAAACCAACACTTCAAAATCTGCGTAATCAGATACGCCAGTTCCTCACTCAAGCGACTTCTAAAGATACCGTTTTGGTTAGCTACTCTGGGCATGGTGGCTTAGGTTCCGAAGTGACATTGACAAAAGAACGTCGTTATGGATTTGTGTGCCCATTGGACTTTGATGGAACGCGAGCCAACGAAACATCACTTCCCATCGATGAATTGAGAACGATGCTTCAGGAATGCGCGGCAGCCCAGAAGCTACTGATTCTGGATTCGTGTCATTCCGGTGGTGCAGGTACAGAAAAGGGCTTCACCATCGAGAGTAATGCGGATCGTCTTTTGCAAAACGCCCAGGGTTTGATCACTTTCGCTGCCTGTCGCCGTGAAGAAGTATCAAGCGAAGATCGTGAAGTTGGGCATGGTGTCTTTACATTGAGCATGGTTCAAGGACTGGAAGGTCTCGCGGACTTCGATCAGAACAAGATTGTCGATAGCGACGAAATCTATCGGCATGTTTTGTCCCAAGTTCCCGTAATGGTTAACGAGTTGTTTCCAGGCCGGAACCAAACGCCAATCCGCGTGATTGGTCAAGATGTCGTGGGCGTATTTGCATTGGCACCTGTTCTCCCTCGCCCCAAGGCGACGGCTGCTTTAACGAGAATGAAGCCAGGGGAAACGCTCAAGAACTCCATCGGAATGCCACTTGTCCTTTTGCCACGCGGCAGCTTCATCAAAGGCTCGCCTAAATCAGAGTATCTAAGAAAAGACGATGAAGACTTTCGAACAGTCATCTTGCAGAAGCGAATCTTGATGGGAACTTATGAGGTCACGCAATCAGAATATGAAACCATCATGGGCGTTAACCCAAGCTTCTTCACACCTGATGGTATGGGCTCCGATTCGATCGGCGGCCTCAAGACTGGCCGCTTTCCTGTGGAACAAGTTACATGGAACGATGCCGTCGAATTCTGCAAACGGCTGAGCGAGTTACCTGAAGAACTGAACGCTAATCGTGTCTATCGTCTCCCGACCGAATCGGAATGGGAATACGCTTGCCGAGCTGGGAGCATCGAAGCATTTTCCACTGGTCAAGTAATCGATGGAAGCCAAGCGAATATTCGGGCTGATTCCCCTTATTGGTACGCCAAAAAAGGCTCAGCGTTAGGGCGAACACAGACGGTCGGACGTTACTTGCCCAATTCTTTCGGACTTTATGACATGCATGGGAATGTGGCTGAATGGTGCAGCGATTTTTACGGTAATCAACCCTCCGGTTTGCGAGGCATTTCCAGCACATTTCAATTCGATGAAGATGATCGAGAGAAGTTGCTGGAACATATGCAGGAGTTCCTCAATCAGCCTGTTAGTTCGAAGTTCAGCGCACTTCAAAAATCGCAATGGTGGGAAGCAGCCAGAAATCCTACCGGACCTGTGAGCGGCAAACAAAGAATCATTCGCGGTGGTTCGTTCATATCGGATGTCGGACAGTGTCGCTCTGCGGCTCGCAAGCCACAAGCCCCCGATTACTCACACAAGGCGCTCGGTTTCCGCATCATCTGCGAACAATCACTTCAAGTCCCCTGAATTGTTTCAATCCAACGCATTGCAAGATTGCAATACGTCCACGTTTGTTAAATGTTTCATTCGTCTACCAGAAAGGTAACACCTGTTATGAAATTGAGTTTGCTTCAATGCATCATCTTAACCTTTGCACTCTGCTCCACACCGAGTCTCACGCTGCTTGCACAAGAGGATGCACCACAGAAACAACGAACCTATAAACATGATTTTGAAGGACAGGATTTAACGGATCGCGATTTCTCTAGCAAAAATCTCGACGATGCCAATTTCGAAGATTGCAATCTTACTCGAACCAACTTCAAAGGGGCGAGTCTCAAAAATTGCAATTTCAAAGGGACGCGATTGGAGGGGACCGATTTCTCGAAAGCCGACTTGACTGGTTCCGACTTTCGAACCGCCACTTTTCAATATCCGTATTTCACAGAAGGCATCTTCAATAAGGCGGACTTTACTGAAGTCGATTTCAATCACGCCTTCACCCACGATGCCAAATTCCGCGAAGCGAAGATGCGTGGCATCAAAAATCTCAACCAGATCTATGGCTCGGATTACTACAAGGCCGACTTTCGTGGTGCCGACTTATCGACTGTCGCACTCGCCTCGAATACGATCTTCCGAAAAGCCCAGTACGACCAGTTTACACGCTGGTTCAAAGGGTTCGACGTAGAAGCCAGCGGTGCCGTATTCGTCGAGACCAAAGAAGAGGAAATGGAGAAGCCTAAGAAGAAGCCAAAGACCGAAGAAGGTGATGAAGGTTCCGAAGATGGTGAAGCGAAGTTCCAAAAGCTCGATAAGAATGAAGATGGTGTTCTATCGGGTTCCGAAATGAAGGGACTCAAAGATAAAGATGCCAACGATGATGGTGAAATCACTCTTTCTGAGTTCCTCAACGATGCATGAGGCGTAAGGGCGTCCATGTAATGGTGGATGCGATCGAAGCACCGACGCGAGAACATTTCGTAACGATGCAGTGGGAAATTCCGCTGCATCGTTTTTTGTATCCTGGGGGTGTTTTCGCCGAAATCCATTCGGTTTTTTGGCAATAATCGGAGTGGTTTTTGGCGGATTTCAAAAATTGGCCCAAATCGGAAAATGTGGGAGGGCTTTTCGTTCTGGATACACCTCCCTCAATCGGGTAGAATTGTAGTTGGTGTTCTACCCAGTGACACGCTACAATCCGACCTCATCCCACCTCCTACCTCATTATCCTCCTTCCTGCGGAGAGCAAACATGCCCCGTCCAACGACACGGCGACAGTTTTTGGCATCCTCTTCTTTGGCAACCACTGCGGTCATCACCGCTCCGAATATCTTGCGTGGACGCGATCTCAACAACAAACTGAATCTCGCAATCATCGGCGTGAGCGGTGCGGGTGGATTCAAGATGAACCATCTGGCCCAAAAAGAAAACATCGTCGCGTTATGCGATGTGTCCGAAGCAGCCCTCAATGGTGCGCGCACTCAACATCCGAATGCAAAAGTTTACACTGACTTTCGTAAACTCTATGAGCATGCCAATGAGTTTGATGCAGTGGTCGTCTCTACGTGCGAACACACGCATGCGTTCGCAACGCTACCCGCGTTGCAACTAGGCAAACATGTTCTGTGCGAGAAACCACTCGCCTACAATATTCATGAGACCCGCGTGATTCGTGAAGCGGCCGCAAAAGCGAAAGTCGCCACGCAAATGGGCATCCAGATTCATGCTGGCGATAATTACCGCCGCGTAGTCGAACTAGTGCAAAGCGGAGCGATTGGCCCCGTCAAAGAAGCACATGTTTGGGTGGGGCGTGCTTGGGGATTGCAATCGGAAGAAGCTGCCAAACGCAACGGAGATATTGTATTTGTCCAAGACCGACCCAAGGATACGCCACCAGTTCCAAAGGGACTCGATTGGGAATTGTGGATCGGGCCAGCACCGTATCGCCCTTACCATGATGTCTACTTCCCAGGCCCCAAATGGTATCGCTGGTGGGACTTTGGTAATGGCACGATGAGCGATTTGGGATCTCATTGGAACGATCTTCCATTCTGGGCTCTCAAGTTGCATGCCCCTTTATCGGTCGAAGCCTTTGGACCTCCAGCGCATCCAGAAATTGCCCCAGCCACCATGCGGGCTGTTTATGAGTACGGTCCACGCGGTGATATGCCCGCAGTTCAACTTACTTGGTACCAAGGTGAGGAAAAGCCCGAGATCTGGAAGACGGGCGGTATTCCTCAATGGGATAGCGGAGTGCTCTTCGTTGGTACCGATGGACGCATGCTTTTGTCGGACTATGGTCGACATCTGCTGTTGCCTGAAAAGCAATTCGCTGATTTCAAACGTCCTGAACCATTTATCCCTACCTCCATCGGGCACTATGACGAATGGGCACAAGCCTGCAAAACGGGTGAACCAACCACCTGCAATTTTGAATACTCGGGTTGGTTGACGGAAGCGAATCATCTGGGGAATGTGGCTTATCGAGTGGGTGAAAAAATCTACTGGGACTCCGAAGCGATGAAAGTCACCAATACGGATAAAGCGGATCCATTTATTCGCCGCGAGTATCGCAAAGGTTGGAGTTTGCAATGATGGGTTTGCCGCAATTCTGTCGGCGCTTCCTGGCGAAATTGGGTGTGCTGAGCTTCCTTGTTTCCAATGCGTTTGCCAGCTCCACGTTTGGGCAAGATGCCGCCACCATCTCGAATGAAGTACCGTCGACTGCAGAGCAAGATCAATTCTTCGAGTCGAAGATCCGGCCAATTTTGGTTGAGTCTTGTTTGCCGTGTCATAACGAGCAAAAGACCTCGGGGGCTCTGCTGCTGCACTCGCGTGATGCACTTATGCAAGGAGGCGATTCGGGAAGTTCCATCGAAGTTGGACATCCCGAAAAGAGCTTGTTGATTCAAGCGATTCGTCGAGAAGAGGGCGTCTCTGCGATGCCTCCCGAAAAATCCAAAGCGTTGCGAGCCGATCAAATCGCCGACTTCACACGTTGGATTCAAGAAGGTGCCCATTGGCCTGCATCCGTTGCTCGTTTCGAAACCAAAAGTCATTGGGCCTTCCAACCGATCGTTGATCCCGTGATTCCCGTCACGAAGGACAAAACTTGGCCCAGAAACGACATCGATTATTTCATTCGAGCTGCTCAAGAACATGCCGCTGTCACGCCAGCTCCGCCAGCCGATCGAGCGACGCTTCTGCGCCGTGCCAGCTACGACCTAACCGGTCTCCCACCTACACCAGCGGCAGTGAATCAATTTCTCACAGACGAAAGTCCTGATGCGTGGCCCAAAGCGATCGATCGATTGCTTGAATCGCCTGCGTATGGTGAACGTTGGGGACGACATTGGCTTGATGTGGTGCGTTACGCAGACACGGCAGGTGAAACGGCTGACTATCCCGTTCCGACAGCCTGGAAATATCGCAATTATGTCATCGATGCCTTTAATGCCGATAAGCCTTTTGATGAGTTTCTGCGAGAACAAATAGCAGGAGATATTATCGGAGCCAATCGCTCCCCGCGGGAATACGAACAATGCATCGCAGCCACAGGTTATGTAGCCGTTTCTCGCCGTTTCGGATTCGACTCAGAGAACTACCATCACCTCACCATCCAAGATACGCTCGATACTTTGGGGCAATCCGTATTGGGTTTGTCCGTAGGTTGTGCCCGTTGCCACGACCATAAGTTCGATCCAATTACCATGGCAGACTACTATGCGCTGTATGGCATCTTTTCTAGCACTCGCTATGCGTTCCCTGGTTCCGAGCAAAAGCCTCGCGTCCGCTCTCTGATGCCGATGGTTCCACAGGCAGAGGCCAGCCGAAAATGGCGTGAGTATCGCGATCGCGTGGCTGACTTGGTGGCAAAATTGCAAGCTCGAAATATTGCGGTACCCAACGCCGTCTTAGGTTCGATATCCGATATTGATGGTGACTTTGAATTACAAGCGCCCGCTGCCGGGGGTAGTAATGGAGTCTTAGTTCCACCATGGGTTTACGCAGGAAACATTGAAGTTAGTGGAGGGGCTCAAAGCCCGTACCGCAACTTTTTCCCGAGCGGCAAAGTTGGGGCTCGCATCGCTCCCAACTCCGCCAGCTATCGAGTTGATCAAGCTCTCTATCCAAGTCGAAGCGTAGATACACATCCGAGAGTCTTTGCCAACCTTGACTTCAAAGTGAGCAACGTTGACGAAACACATCAATCGGCTCATCGCATAACGCTCGGTACCAAAAGTGGCCCAGCCTCGATTGTTATTGACATCTTTCGCAATCGAATAGCCTTCACTCAAGAAGGTTCCGGTGGCCCCGAATTAACCATCGTGCCAGAACGTTGGTACAACCTGGTCGTGGAAATTGATTTACAAAAGCGACAGTATCATGTCACCCTCTTCGATGGTGAAAAAGCGGCGAGGGTGGAAGCGGTTCCTTTTCATTCCGCCACTGCCTCAGGCATCGGTTGGGTAACATTTACTCCCGTGCTGCTAAACAACTCACAATATGCAGGGATTTCGTTGGATCAGTTTGCTCTGGAAAACGATCCGATCCTTTCAGCATCAGCGGCAAAACCGCTTGTGCCCACGAATGAAGAGAACGCTGGCGAGTTGCAGGCTCGCCTTGCCAAACTGGTTGGTGTCGAAGGGGATTTTGATTACCAGCAAGAGAATCAACCGCCAAGTGCGCCCTGGAACGCTGGTCCAAACAGCGTCGTCAAGATTAGCTCAAGCGCTCAAAGCCCCTATAAAAACCATTATCCAGATGGAGCTGTGGGTGTCTTTATGCCAAACCGTGGCGAATATGACGGGTTTGGATGTTCTTTTCCAAATATGGTCCCCGACGCCAAAGGGGCCTTGCATGTATGTTTCGACTTCTCACCCGCAGACGTTACCAACGGCGGCGATGGATCATGGCGTTATTACATCGGCCAAGGTCCAGGTGTTTCCGCTGCCGTTGAGCTCTTCTTCAATGGGAAGCAGTTCTTCCGACGCAGCGGCGATAGCCGAGATGCAGTTAACGATTTAGTTCCAGGTGAATGGTATCAAGTCCAACTCGCACTCGATCTGAACAACAAAACTTTTCGCGGCCAATTGAACGGAAAAGATAAGCAGGTTGCGTTCGAAGGAAATTTTGCGACGAATTGGAATGGTGCCATCGATTACACCTTCATCGATAGTTATGGTCACATTGGCGGCGTTCGACCTGCACTCAAAGCAGATAACTTTGTCATTCGCCCGGAGCCAGTTTCTCCCTTCAACGCCGAACCTTCCGACGAACAACTCAAAGCGGTGCGTGAGTCACGTGAAGTTGCCCGATCTTTGCGTGAGCGAATTGATGTATTGAGAAGGGAAGGGGAGCAGTATGCAGAGGAACTCAACCGTTTGTTGATTGATGGGCCATTTCCAATGGCGTATGCGATCTCCGAAGGCACACCGCTTAATGCACGTTTGCACAAACGTGGTGAACCGGATCAACTGGGAGAAGAGGTACCTCGAGGCTTTATCAAAGTGCTTGGAAATGTAAGCGATCTGTCGAATGAGGTGGGGAGTGGACGTGGGGCATTGGCCGAATGGTTGACTGACAAAGCCAATCCTCTTTCGGCTCGAGTTTTCGTTAATCGCATTTGGCAATATCATTTCGGGCGCGGCATTGTGAAAACGCCCAATGATTTTGGCGTTCGCGGGCAACCACCCACTCATCCCGAGTTGCTCGATTACCTCGCTACTCGTTTTATCGAGTCGAAGTGGTCGGTTAAGGCAATGCATCGCCTCGTGATGCAAAGTGCGACCTATCAACAAGCTGCGACGCCCTTGCCCGAGATGTTGCAGTTGGCTTCACAACGCGACATTTCTGACAGCTACTATCATTTCGAACGGCGACGTTTGGATGCCGAAGAGATCCGTGATTCGTTGCTGGTTTTGAGCGGTACGTTGGACAAAGAGCCGGGTACCAGTCATCCGTTTCCATCGCCGATCAGTTGGGGCTATTCGCAACATGGTCCTTATAGCGCCGTATACGACCATGATAAGCGTAGCATCTATCTTATGGTGCAGCGTATTAAGCGTCATCCATTCCTCGCTCTGTTTGATGGTGCGGACCCCAATACATCCACAGCGGTACGTTTCGGAACCACAGTGCCGACTCAATCTTTGTTCTTTCTCAATGATCCTCTGGTGCATCAACGGACTGACCAATGGCGTGAACGATTGGCTCTTAAGCAGCCAATCTTCGAACAGCAAGTTTCGGCTGCCATCTTGGAAGCGACCGGAAAGCCTGCGAGCGAAAAAGATCTACTGGTGGCCCAACGGTTCCGCGAAAGGTACCGAGAAGTGTTAGGCGAAATTGATATTGCGGAAGTGGATCGGCAAACGCTTTCGGCCTATCTTCGCGCCTTGTTTGGAAGCAACGCATTTTTGTATGTGGATTAGATTATGTACATCGAACAGCCTCATTCCAGACGCGCCATGCTTCGCTCGATGGTCACAGGCTCGCTCCTATTTCCCGCCATTGTGAACTCATTGCACTCGAATGCAACGGCTTCGAATGATCCGCTTGCAGCGAAGCAACCACACTTCCAACCAAAAGCCAAGAACGTCATTTTTCTTTTCATGAGCGGTGGCGTATCGCATGTAGATTCATGGGACTTCAAACCGAACCTATTTCGCGATGCGGGAAAAACCGTGAGCGTGAACGAATTCCAAGGCCGCAAGGGGAACTTCAATATGTTCCTGAAACGGCCACAATGGGAATTTGCCAAACATGGTGAATGCGGAACGGAAGTAAGCACGCTGTTTCCGCACATGGCCAAAATGGTCGACGATTTGTGTGTCATTCGTTCGATGAAATCCGATCATACGAATCATTATGAAGCAACGTTGGGCATTCATACTGGTTCATTCACCTTTGCACGGCCCAGTATTGGATCATGGGTCAGCTACGGGCTGGGAACAGAGAACAAGAATCTCCCTTCATTCGTGGTGATTGCCCCATTCACTCCTTATGCAGGTGGGCAAGTTTGGGGCAACGATTTTTTACCTGGTTCCCATCAAGGGACCTTGGTAGTACCCGGCTCTGAACCGGTGGCCAACATTCGCCGCCGGACACCTACCGAACAACGCCAAGCTCGTGAACTCGAATTGTTGCAAGAAATCAACGCACAACATATGGAGGCTCGACCTGGCGACGATGATTTGGTCGCGAGAACACGGACCTATGAAACCGCCTTTGGTATGCAGATGGAAATGCCGGAAGCTTTTGATTTTTCGAAGGAATCACAAGAAACACTCGATTTGTATGGGCTCCAAGCAGGCAGCACCAGTGGCTTCGCCTGGCAATGTTTGGCGGCACGACGTTTGGTCGAACGGGGTGTGCGATTTGTGGAGTTAATCGACGTTGGTTCGAGTAATAACTGGGATGCCCATGGCGATATGCTGACGCATGCCCCCTTGGCAAAGAACGTAGACCAAGCCATTGCTGGGTTGCTGCAAGATTTGAAGAACCGTGGCATGCTGGATGATACCTTGGTGGTTTGGACGACAGAGTTTGGTCGAACGCCGTTTAATTCAGCTGCCAATGCTGCCGGGCGAGAGCATCATCATTGGGTCTTTTCATCTTGGCTGGCTGGGGCGGGAGTGAAGCCCGGTATGACGTACGGAACATCGGACGAATATGGTATCGATGTGGCGGATAACAAAGTTCATGTGCATGATTTCCATGCCACCATTTTGCATTTATTGGGACTAGACCACGAGAAACTTACCTTCCGTCATTCAGGCCGCGATTATCGGCTCACCGATATCTATGGAAATGTAGTCAAGCCGATACTCAGCTAAGTCCAGCCACAAAGGTGCGAGAATATCGCATGTACTTCAACAAGCACATTTAAGGCTGTGTCGCTGCCTTCTCGAACAGTTTCTCAAGGTCCAAGCGATAGAGTAACTGGTTGTAATTGTAGCGGGGTGTTTTGTACGGATTTCCCGAGAAATCAGCCGTAAATGTCCCTTCAAAGAAAATGGTCTTGCCATTCTCTTGGTCCCAATATGGGTGATGGAATACGTTGTAAAACGATTGTTGATGATGCGTGGCTACTTTTACAGCTTGTGCGTATGGACCTTCGAGTTGATCGGACTCGGTATACCACACTTCTCCCAGTACGGAATCTTTGCCTAACCAGCGACCGCCAAGGACAATCCATTTCTGGCGAAATTCGTTCCATGCGAACGAACCATTATGAAAGACGATTCGCTCGGAAGGTTGTTCAATATTGCTTGGCAGGAAGTGTGGCTCAGGCTTTGATGCCGTTTTGGAGTCAAGCCAAATACCTTCATCTTTAGAAGTGAAATCTTGAGCTGATTTCTTCCAAGCCCAACCTTCGTATTTTTTCCCGGAAGTATCCAGTGGCGTGAGCCATTCATATTGAGTTGGATCTTGGATTGCCTTCAATGTGGCAGGCACGCGTAAGTTGGGAAAAGGGTTTCCGAACACACACCATGTTTTACCTTCAATTTCGACGATTTGCGCGTGACCGTGTGGATGCCGATGTTCTTTTAGCGACTCGATGACGCGGAGAACGTCAAACTGCATTGTCTGGGGATCGAGTGCGCAGATGCCATGTTCTAGCTCTTCCGCCAAGCCTGCTCGTCGACTGTAATGTGCGACGACCGCTTCGGAGTTTTGATCGTTCTGTACTTTGGTGAGTCCATCGAGCCAAATCACACCTTCTTTCCGATCCGGCAGGGGCATCATGGCTCGCACAAAGCCCTTACTTTCGTCAATGAAATAATCGTAGGCGATCCCTTTCGATGGATCAAAACGCGTACCGGTGGAATCCCGTAAAGGGGCGCGAGCTCCAGCGGCGCGGAATAGTCCCAACGGATAAGTTGCTTGCGAAGTATCCCCCCAAATGCACAGCAACTCACCCTGATATGGGACCGTTTGAATGGAGTCTTGTCCTACAACCTGTCCGTTCAGTGGCACAAGAAATTTTGAATGATCGACTCCCATGAGCGTCGAATCTCGCAGTTGGCCAATGCCGGTAAGCCGAACCAGACGCTCGGCGGGTAACTTCCGTTTTACTTTGACTTCTACGATTTTTCCTCGTTTCAGCTCTACTCGTACGCCTGCGTATCCGAATCCATCTTTATCGACTTCATAGCCATGCCCATGTACAAAGAAGAAAATCGTCTGCTCCAGCAGCTCGGAATCATCAATGTAGATTACGCCATTGTTGTCGCTTACCCAGCGGACCGAGTGGGTCGATTCCAACTCCACTAATGGTACGCCTCTCCCCGTGGCCGCATCCACAACTTGAATGCCTCCTCCACGCGACTCTGTTTGAGCAACCACGTTCGGTGCAAACCAGACGACATAGATGCCAAGCAGGATAAATCCAAGAGTTGCAGAGTTACTTGGTGATCGATGAACGCGCATTGGTTTAATCCAAAAGAGAGTAGGGAGGGATTTCGAATATACCCTCTTTAGCCCCTCGTTCACAGGCTCTGCTCTATCTAAACTACTGGTCTTAAGCCCGAAGGGCTGGAACATCCTCTGCCGGGGCCGAAGGCCCCGGTTTTTATCAGAGAGAAACGCAAAAAGGCCCGGAGGGCCGACACACCCTAGCTCGACCCGCCCAATAAGCCTCCTAGTTTCCTCTGCTCATTTTGCGAAATTGCTGTCCCCATAAAAGTACAGTTGTGCAATCAATACACCCAAATGGCCTGTAAAATAGTCAGACAAAAAGCAAAGTCTTGGAGCACCGTCATGAGTTCTCATCAACAACTGCTCTATCACATCATCTTCAGCACCAAGAACCTGCAACGATGACTAACAGATGGATTTCGCGAAAGCGTGTTCGCCTACAAGGCAAATACAGCCAAGGAACTGAATGGTTTCGCGCTAAAGGTTGGAGGATTTTATGATCACTCGCATCTACTTGTTCGTATTCCCGCGGAGATTGCTGTTTCTGGTTTTGTCGGCAAGCTCAAATGTTCGAGGATGAGTATTTAGCTTTGCTAGCGAAACACGAAGTCGAGTATGACAAGCAATTTGTGTTCGACTAATGTGTCGGCCCTCCGGGCCTTTTTGCGTTTCTCTGCGACCGGAACCGGGGCCTTCGACCCAGTGCAGAGGATGTACCAGCCCTTCGGGCTTAAGACCACCGACCATTTGCTACAGTTCCAACTCTTACCGCTCTGAAGCCCGGAGCACTGCAATGCCCGCTGGGGCAAGCCGAGCCGGAGACCATCTAAAAACAGATCTCGGCGTACATTTGTACGTGGTGTGTGTTATGCGGTCGATCAAACGTTGCGCTGGATCGATTCCTTCGATGGCATCTGTTCCGATTTGAAAGTTATGGGCGATGACCGCGGCACACACCCTACACCCTCCAGCATGCAGACATTGTGCGCAATTGGGGACGTGTACCGATGGAAAAGTAAAACCGACGCTAACGCGTACGGCTAATGGGAACAAGTGAACCATGGAAAAAGAAATCGGCGGCTCTGCCTAGTGCGTTCGGCATTGGGAAGAGTTAAAATACACATCCCACCTTTTCGCTCGTTGTTTATCTCACCTTGGATTTGCCATGTCCCGTAAGCTGTCGATAAGCGTTTGTGCTCCTTGGCTGAAGATGATTTTCCACTTTGCCCTTGTCGTTGCGATAACTACCGCAAGCAGCCAAGCCTATCAAACATCGATCGATTGGAGTTCAACTGAACTTCCCAAAGGCACAGAAGGGTTACCCGCTTCGCTCAAATCGGTTCAGGGTAAGAATATTCATTTCCGTGCCTATTGCAGCGTTCCATCCGGATGGACGGATGCATCAGGTCCCAGCGTTATCACGCAATCCATCTCATTGCTGATTCCGGAAACTTTTCCAAAAGGAAAATGGTGGGTCAACGGTCGTGATCTGGGAAGTCCCGTTCTCGTTAGAAGCACCGAAAATGTCGGGCAACAAAATCAAGCGAAGGTCACATACCAACGCTTAGCGGTGCCCTACGGCGTGCTTAAGAAAGATCAAATCGTACAAATTGACGTTCTCATTCAAGCTGAGGATTGGAAGAAGATTTCCTTGATCGCGGCGCCGAATCTCGCCAGCTATCACGAAGAGATTTCTTTGGCCGGTACATGGTTAATGACCACCACGCCGATCGAAGTGATTTCATTGGACAAGCTTCCAGCCAACTACCAAGCCTTTGACAAAGTAGTTCCCGGCACTGCACCTTTGGCAGCGCCTGCAGAATTTCAACCGACACGCCATATGGAACCGGCAGAGAGCTTAAAAGCAATGACCGTTACCGATGGTTTAACAATCGATCAGATTTTGTCGGAGCCGCAAGTCGGTCAGCCTGTCGGAATGACGTTTGATGCGGAAGGGAGATTGTGGGTCGCCGAGTATCGTCAGTATCCGTATCCAGCCGGAATGAAGATCGTATCACGCGACAAATTTTATCGAGCTGTGTATGACATTTTTCCAGCGCCACCACCAAACGGCCCGAGAGGAAAAGATCGAATCTCTGTTCACGAAGATCGCGATGGAGATGGCAAGTTTGAAGAACATCGCACTTTCGTCGACGGACTGAACATTACCAGTTCGGCTTTGCCAACGCCTGAAGGTGTGTGGGTTCTCAACTCGCCTTATCTTTTGTTCTATCGCGATGACAATGATGATCTTCAAGCCGACGGACCACCTGAAGTTCACTTGACCGGTTTTGGAATGGAAGATACCCATTCCATTGCCAATTCATTGCGACTTGGACCGGATGGTTGGATTTACGGTGCGATGGGAAGTACCGTTTCAAGCTCTATTGTGGTTGCTGGGCGCGAAGGACCACCGTTGCAATGCGAAGGGGCCGCAATATGGCGATATCATCCCAAAACAAAGCGTTACGAGATTTTTGCTGAAGGTGGTGGCAATGCGTTCTGTGTTGCTTTTGATGCAGCAGGCCGACTCTATTCAGGTCACAACGGTAACGACACTCGCGGTTTCCATTATTGGCAAGGTGCTTACTACCGCAAAGATGAATTCAAACATGGCGTCGTGAGCAATCCCTATGCTTATGGATTCTTGGGCTACATGCAACATCCACCCACGCCCCGCTTTTCACATGCTCTTACCCGCTATTGCGATGTTGAACTACCAGAACGATTTCATAATCAACTGCTCGCCGTTGATCCCCTAAAAGGAACGGTCGTGTTATCTCGCATGTCGCCGCGCGGCGGGACATTTTCCACAGAAGATATCGAAAATACGGTCTCTACCAAGGATTTCGCATTTCGACCGATCGATGTGCAAGTTGGTCCCGACGGAAACGTTTATGTCTCCGATTGGTGCGAAGAGTTCATTGCTCACGGGCAACATTATCTCGGCATGCTCGATCCCAACACAGGTCGAGTTTATCGCATCAGCGCCGCTGGAAAGGCTCAACGTCCACTGAACCAACAAGCCCTGATTTCCAAAATGGCCCTGCCGGAACAAATACGGCAACTTTCGAGCCCAGCGCAATCGATTCGGGCAGTGGCCCGTGAGTGGCTCATCCAACATGCTTCAAATCAAACGGATGCGTTGCTTAGTGGACTTCGAGAGAATCTAGAGCAAGACAAACCGCACGCCGCATTAGAGTCACTCTGGATTCTACAGCGTTTATCTGCGATGCGTCATGCAGATTGGCGTGTGGCCCTAAAGCATCCTGACCCTGCTGTGCGTACGTGGAGCGTTCGCTTGATCGGAGATTGGCAAGATACGGCCGTTACGTATGCATCTGAACTTCGTGCTTTGGCAATAATGGAAAACCATCCCGAAGTTCTTTGTCAATTAGCTTGCACGGCTAAACGGCTACCCACAGCCGATGCCATCGCCGTCATTCAAACCTTGTCCAAGAAGGAATCGATGGGAGATGATCCCAACTACGGCTTGCTATTGTGGTGGGGTGTGGAGCCGCATGTGCAAACGGGACGCAAAGAACTAGTTACTTGGTTGTCAGATCCAGTTGCCTGGAAGTCATACTGGCTCGTTGAGGTTGTTTCGGAACGCATTGCTCGAAAGCTCCTCAGTACCCAAACTCGCAAAGATGCCATCGATGTTGCGACGATGTATCGCGCTGCACTGCAGGAATCAACTAAAGCCGCTGTTGGCTTACAAAGAGGTTTTGATCTAGGAACCGCTTCACGCATGTCGCTCGATCTTCCAACCGAATTGGTTGAAGCGGTGCTTGCCTCCGGAGGTGGTTCACTCGCGTTGCGATTGCGACTGAAAGATGAAGGAGCAAAAACGGAGACTCAACGCCTATTGCGCAATCCACAAACCAAACCAGAGGAAATACAAAAACTGTTGCCAACCATCGGCTTGATTCGCGACGCTTCGTTCGAGGAGGATCTTTTGGCATTGGTCTCATCTGCCCAGCCCATATCAACTCGGATCGAGGCTCTGTATGCGTTAGAAGCGATATCCGCTCCGCAAGTAGTTGAAGGTCTCCTCGATCGTTTCGATAGTTTCCCTTCCGACGTTCAAACAGCGCTTTTGCGAGTTCTTTCTCGTCGAGAATCATCCAGCTTGAAGGTGTTGCAATCGCTGGATGAAAAGCAGATTTCCCCCGAAGCAATCACAACGGAAATTCGTGATCTCTTGGCTAGTCACAAATCGGAGTTGCTCCTTGCGAAATTAAGCCAACTCGTTCCTGAAGCGAAACCTTTGACTGATGAAGAAACTCGCACGGAGTTGGCTGGATGGAGTAAGAAACTTGATGTCAGTGGCGGCAATCCTTACCAAGGTAAAGTGTTATTCTTAGAACATTGCGGCAAATGCCATAAACTGTTCAATGAGGGGGGCGATATTGGGCCTGAATTAACCCGATACAATCGCGACGATCGCAGCACGATGCTGCTGAGTATCTTGAGACCTAGTCAGGAAATTCGAGAAGGCTTCAGGACCTTTCAAGCTTTGACCATTGATGGGCGTGTGGTGACTGGTTTTGTCGTTGACGATAATGACGAAGTCATCACTTTGCGGGAGGCAAGTGGGCAGAGCATTACGATCGCCAAAGAAGACATTGAGGAATACAAGGCGACTGCGAAGAGCATCATGCCAGACGGTTTGCTTGATAGGCTCACCGACGAACAAGTTCGCGATCTCTTTTCGTACTTGCAATCTGGACAGCCCTTAGGACGTTAAAGAAATCAAGTTAATCATTGCAAAGAATCAAGTTTAGGTCCATTGTTAGGTACTGAGCGATGTTACAGCACGCTTTTTCCGCTAGGCATAAATGGCTGCGGCAACAAAGCTAATTAGCATGAATAACCAGACAAGGTCTAGGAAGTGCCAATACCAGGCGCAATAAACGACGCCCCAGTAGTTTTCATGGTCGTACATCATCCGCCAAGCTTTTACTATGACGTAAACAATGGAAACGACACCTCCCACCACGTGCAGCGCATGTACCAAAGCGAGAAAGAAGGTAAGACCGTAAAGTGTTTCTTCAGGCTTATCGATTCGAAAGTGAACGTTAACCAGCTGGGCCATTCCAAAGGATTGAAAGAGCAAAAATAACATAGACATGATAAAGGCGAGGCTTAGGTATCGCCGCATTGCGACCTGTTGTTCGCTGCGAACACTGCGTACCGCTAGATGAAGACTGGCGGAAATCCCCACCAAAAGAAACGTGGTACCGATAAAGCTGATGGGTATTTCTAATGGGGAAATTTTCAGATCGGCAGGTTTGGTTCTGGTCAACGCGTAAACCAGAAACAAGATCATGCATGAAATGAAAAAGACACCCAACATTGCCAGGAATAGCCAAGCCCCTTGCCGCAGTCGGGCTTCCTGGGGCATTATTTGGTTGGACGCACGAATCATGGTGACGGGTACTTCAATCTCGAAATCGAACTTGAACCGCAGCGAATTTCCACTGCACAGCGAATTACAGCGGCTCAACGGATTAGCCAATTGCGGAATAACAAATGGCCAAATAGGGAAACATTTAGTAGCAATCGCTTTAAACCGAACTTGCGGTTGCAGCACCGAAGCGGCCAGGACAGTATAGTAAGTTGTCCAGATAGGCTGTAGACCTCCTTATTGTACCCATCCGATGCTTCGGATCATGAAAATGCGTACCCGAACATTAGCTCTGTTACTCGCTTGTACTTTTTGGGTGCCCTGCTATTCCCTTCTGTTGGGTAACGAATTCGCAGAAGAGTCCCCGTATCTTTGCCAATTCACTTCAGCCCCCCCAAATATTGATGGGAATGGCGCTGATATGGCTTGGGAGTCTGCTGAAACTATCAAGAATTTTCGGATGGCTTGGCTGGGTGAGGAGGGGAATAAGCGTATAGGCTCCACTGAGGCGAAAATTCTGTGGGATCGAGATTACGTTTACTTTTGGGCAAAGCTCGTTGACCAAGATCTGCAATCGACGGTGAAGGAAAGAGATGGACAGACCTGGAACGACGACGTCTTCGAAGTTTTTCTGAAACCCTCGAAAGAACATGGCGGTTACTACGAATTCCATGTAACCCCAGGGAATGTACAAATGGATTTGTATATTCCAAAACGTGGCCCCAATGCGTATCAAGAATTTCGCTTGAAGGATGCGTTCGATTTTCAATCCGCCGTTAGGATCGAAGGAACGCTGGAAGACCGCGCTGATACGGACGACTTTTGGGAAGTGGAATTTCGCCTCGCCTGGGAAGATTTTGCCGCCACCGGTGGCCGTCCTGAGCCAGGCGAAACTTGGACTTACTCGCTGTGTCGCTATGATTTCAATTCAGCAGACGCAGAACCTACGCTAACGAGTATTTCCCCGCTCAAACGTCGTCAGTTCCATGATTATGAGCTGTTTTTACCGATTCAATTTGCCGGTCCCAAAGCCCCAAAAGATGCATCATCACCGCGTTTTCAGAAAAGGGTGCCCGTAACGACTTCCAAGGTGATCGGTAACCCCGAACCGCCGTTGCCGTATACGGCGATCAACGTCTTTCCTCAGCTGCAGATCGATCTCCCGATTGCCATTCGACATGAACCGCAAAGCAATCGAGTTTGGCTCATCACACAAGCTGAGGCATATGGCCCATCTCGAATTGGAGTATTCGATGCAACTTTAGGTATTGGGCCACTGAAAGAAATAATCCAAGTGTCAAACGGTACCGTTCACTACGACATGCTCTTCCATCCCGACTATCCTAACGAACCCTATTTGTTTGTGGGCTCAAATGGACCTTATGTGAAGGATGTGATGCATTCGCGAATCACGCGCTACAAAGTAAAGTCGTCACGTAGTGATCATGTTGAACTCGCAGAGCCTCTGACAATTATCGAGTGGCCTTCCAACGGACATAACGGTGCTGCAGTCACTTTTGGCCTCGATGGTATGCTCTATGTCACGACAGGGGATGGAACAAGCGATTCTGATACCAATTTGCGAGGCCAAGATCTTACCGAACTAACGGCCAAGGTATTACGAATTGATGTCCGCAAAAGCACTGCAGCAGAACCCTATAAAGTACCGCAGGACAATCCATTTGTTACTCGTGAAGGGACTCGACCAGAAACCTGGGCCTACGGCTTGCGCAACCCATGGCGAATCACGACCGATCGTAAATCAGGCCGAATTTGGGTTGGTCAAAATGGTCAAGATCTGTGGGAGCAAGTTTATCTTATCGAGCGGGGAGCGAATTATGGTTGGAGTGTGATGGAAGGCTCCTCACCGTTCTATATCCATCGCCCTCGTGGACCAGAGCCTATTCTACCGCCGACAGCCGATCATCATCATAGCGAAGCTCGTTCGCTTACCGGGGGTGTGGTCTATCATGGCACTGTACCGGAGCTTGCTGGCTTACAGGGGGCCTATGTGTATGGTGATTATTCAACAGGAAAGGTATGGGCCATTTGGCATGATGGTAAGCAAGTGACCAATCGCCGCGAGATCGCCGATACTCCAGCGGGCATAACTGCATTTGAAGAAACGCCCGAGGGTGAACTTTGGATGCTCGATCATCTTGGCAAAAGCATCTTGAAGATGGTTCCCAATTCTGCGGAAGACCGCTCGCAGAGTTTTCCCCGAAAATTGAGTCAGAGTGGGTTATTTGAAGATGTCCAAAAGCACCAACTTGTTCAGGGTGCTATACCGTATCAAGTGAACTCTCCTCTTTGGAGCGATGATGCACACAAAGAACGTTGGTTCGTCATTCCAACGAACATCGCAGGTGATCGAAGGATCGAGTTTCAAAATGAAATGGGGTGGACATTTCCGAACGGAACGGTGCTCATAAAAAGTTTCGCTTTGGACATGTGGGGGAAAAACGGTATTGAACGTCGCTGGATCGAGACGCGATTTATGTTGCGTGAACAGAACGAGTGGGTCGGCTATTCGTACCGCTGGAATGCGGACGGTACGGATGCGGATCTGGTCAGCAGCGATGGAACCGATGTCGAGTTTGAAGTGGCCGATTCCACGAAGCTAAGCGGTTCCAGAAAACAAATTTGGCACTACCCTAGCCGCGCAGAATGCATGGTCTGTCATAGTCGAGCCGCGAATTACACGCTCGGTTTGCAGACAGCCCAAATGAACCGGAATCATCTCTATGATGGCGTCGAAGAAAATCAATTAGCCCTGCTGGAACGTCTCGGTTTCTTTAAGGTCCCTCCCAAAAACTATGCCAAGAAATCGAGCTCAGCAGCGGAATCTCAACGTCCATTTTCGAGCGATAACACGCTTTTACCTCTTCCGCCCGAAAAGCTTCCACGCTTAGCCAATCCGTATGATCCAACGCAGAATCTCGCAGCCCGGGCCCGAGCCTATCTGCATTCAAATTGTTCTTCATGTCATCAACCAGCTGGCGGTGGCAATGCAGCGATGGATTTACGATATCAGGTCGCACTCGAAAACTGTGCCATCGTTGATGAAACACCGCGGCACCTCACTTTTGATATTCCGAATGCCAAAATCGTTGCCCCCGGAAAACCGCAAGAGAGCGTTTTGCTGCGTCGTGTGAGCACGAGAGAAAATGGTAAAATGCCGCAACTAGCGACATCCATCGTCGATCAAGCGGCGGTCGATATGTTGAATGAATGGATCCGAACGATATCCTCTCCCAAAAATGAAGGAGGTAACTGATGGACATTATCCATCACGGTGCCTACGACGGTGTCACAGGTTCTTGTCACGAATTAGTGGTTAGCGAAAACCGGTCCGTCTTGATCGATTGCGGCCTCTTTCAAGGGGAAGACAATCAAGGGCGGAAAAACTCCGTGATTGATTTTCCACTGGACCAGGTGGAGAGTTTGGTATTGACGCACGTGCATATCGATCACGTCGGACGAATTCCCTATTTGATCGACGCTGGATTTAAAGGGCCGATTTATTGCTCGAAGCCGACTGCGGCTTTGTTGCCACTGATGCTCGAAGACGCCATTCGACTTGGTATCACCCGTAAACAAAAAGTGATCGAGCAACTACTCCGCACGATTCGCAGCATGCTCAGACCTCTTCCCTATCATCAATGGAATGATATGGGACAGGGACTGAAAGTTCGTTTGCAACCAGCAGGCCATGTTCTTGGCTCTGCTTATCTTGAGTTCGATTATGAGGATTCACGCATTGTATTCAGTGGCGACCTTGGATCGTCTCATCAACCTTTGCTTCACCAACCTGTAAGTCCAGAGCGAGCCGACTTCTTGGTCCTGGAAAGCACTTATGGTGATCGCTGTCACGTCGGTCGCGAACAACGCATCGAGCAACTCTCGAAAATCTTATGCCATACGCTCGCCAATGATGGTGTCACCATTATTCCAGCGTTCAGTTTAGGACGCACTCAAGAGTTGTTGTATGAACTGAATCTCATTTTGGAAGGGCTCGTGAAGGTTGGTAAGTGCCGCGCGTTGGACGATGTCGATATCATTGTTGACTCGCCACTCGGGAATCGCCTCACCGATATCTACGATTCGATGAAGCCTTTCTGGAGTGAAGAAGCACTGGATGTCTTAGCTTTAGACAAGCAACCATTGATGTTTCGGGGCCTTGTCGAAATCGATTCTCATAAAGAGCATCGACAAATCGTGGAAGACTTGAAAGAGACCAAACGTCCAGCGGTGGTGATTGCCGGTAGTGGCATGTGCAGCGGTGGCCGTGTGGTCAATTACCTAAAAGAGTTTTTAGGGGAATCATCCACCGACGTCGTCTTTGTAGGTTACCAAGCCCGTGGCACCCCCGGTTCCTACATCCAGGAAGGATCATCGTGGGTGAAGCTGGACGGACGTTCTTACACCATTAACGCCCAAGTGCACAACCTTTCGGGTTACTCAGCCCATGCGGACCAAGCGGACCTAATTAATTTTGTGACAGGAATCCCACAAAAACCGGCGGAAATCCGTTTGGTCCATGGAGATCCACCCGCAAAGGCTGCCCTCACGGAAAAATTGGTCGATTTGGGGTACAAGGTAAGCTAAGGGGCCGTAATCTACCAGAGATTCGGGGGGCTGGCTAAATTGACAGCCCCAAGGCTCTAAAACTAGAATTCTCCCTTTGACTTAGGGCCGAGGGAGAAAGTTACTTCGTTTTCTTTCCCACCGCCCGTTGCCTTCCTCTCCTGACGATTTTCGATACGAAAGTGCTCCAACTATGTCGGACCATTCTGCTGGTGATGTTCATACCGTGATGAACGAGACTCGCTTGTTTCCACCAAGCGTAGACTTCGTGCGCAACGCCGTAATCAACAGCGAAGCTCAGTACAACGATCTTTACCAACATTCGATCAAGGATCCCGAAGGATTCTGGAGCAACCTGGCGAAAAAAGATCTTCATTGGTTTGATCCATTCCATACGACACTCAAGTGGAACGAACCTTTTGCGGAATGGTTTGTCGGCGGCAAAACCAACGCCTGCTACAATTGCGTAGACGCGCATGTCGCCTCGGGCAATGGCAACCGAGTTGCCTTGCTTTGGGAAGGTGAACCTGGCGATACCCGTCAAATCACTTATGCACAACTCAAACGAGAAGTTTCTCGTTTCGCCAATGGTTTGAAGAAACTTGGCGTGACCCAAGGGGATGTGGTCAGCATTTATATGCCCATGACTCCCGAATTGATCGTGGCCATGCTGGCTTGCGCTCGTATCGGTGCCGTGCACTCAGTTATTTTCGGTGGCTTTTCTGGCGAAGCGATTGCCGATCGCAATAACGATGCGAAAGCCAAGGTAGTTGTTACTGCGGATGGTGGTTATCGTCGCGGCAAAGTGCTCCCACTTAAGGCCAACGTCGATGAAGCTTTGAGCAAGAGCCCAACCGTTAAGCACTGTATTGTCTATGAACGCGTAGGCAATAAAGTTCCGATGACAGAAGGTCGCGATATCACTTGGAGCAAATTGCTCGAAGATGTATCCGATCAATGTCCGGCTGAGCCGCTCGATAGCGAAACGCCGTTATTCATCCTTTACACCAGTGGTTCCACAGGCAAGCCTAAAGGTATTCGTCACACTACAGCAGGCTATAATCTTTACGCGAAAAAGACTTTCCAATGGGTCTTCGATCATCGCGATGAAGATATCTTCTGGTGCACCGCAGATTGCGGTTGGATCACTGGCCACAGCTACATCGTTTACGGGCCGCTCGCGGCAGGCGCCACGCAAGTGATTTATGAAGGTGCCCCGAATCATCCGGAAGAAGATCGCTTCTGGGCCATTATTGAAAAATATCGCGTCTCCATTTTGTATACAGCCCCAACTGCAATTCGCGCATTTATCAAATGGGGTGACCATCATGTCGACAAACATGATTTGAGCACGCTTCGCCTTTTGGGATCTGTGGGTGAAGGGATCAATCCTGAAGCTTGGATGTGGTATTACCGCAAAATCGGTGGCGGACGCTGCCCGATTGTCGACACCTGGTGGCAGACAGAAACGGGCGGCATCATGATGTCACCACTTCCGGGCGTTGTGTCCCTGAAACCAGGTAGCTGCACTCGGCCACTGCCAGGTGTTCTTCCCAAAATTGTCGATAACTCTGGCAATGAAGTTCCTCAAGGAAAGGGTGGTATGTTGTGTATTGCCCATCCTTGGCCTGGCATGTTGCGCGGCATCTGGGGCGACGATCAACGCTACCAGGAACAATACTGGACTAAAATCAAAGGTATGTACCTCACCGGCGACAACGCTCGCAAAGATGAGGATGGCTACTACTGGATCATGGGACGTATCGACGACGTGATTAACGTAGCCGGTCATCGCCTCAGTACGATCGAAGTAGAAAGCGCTTTGGTAAGTCACCCAGCTGTTGCGGAAGCTGCTGTCGTTGGTAAGCCCGACGAGATTCGTGGACAAGCGATATCAGCTTTCGTCACGCTCAAGAACGTCGAGCCTACCGATGAACTTCGCGATCAACTCAAGAAACATGTGCGTCACGAAATCGGTGCGTTAGCTCAGCCTGATGACATCCATTTTGCGAATGCTCTGCCGAAAACACGTAGCGGTAAAATCATGCGTCGTCTGTTGCGAGATATCGCTTCCGGCAAAGAGCATGTGGGTGACACGAGCACGCTGGAAGATTATTCGGTACTCGCCAAGCTACGTGGCGACGACGAATAATCGATACCTGATGAGGCGGACATGAAACGATCTTACTTCGCGTTAGGAGCCGCGTTGCTCCTAACGTTTGGCTCAACCGTGCGCGCTCAATCCGAATGGCGCCCCGACATCCTTCCTGTAACTTTACAGGTAGGCTATGCCGTCCGAATCGCCGACATCAATCGCGATAACAAGCCTGACATCGTGATTGTGGATGCGAAACGGATCCTGTGGCTTGAGAATCCGACGTGGAAGTTGCACGAGATCTATTCCACGCCTGATGCGAAGTTTGATAACGTTTGCATCGCTATTCATGATGTCGACAACGATGGCCGACTAGATATGGCGGTAGGTTCCGACTGGCAGTTTGGCAACAGCGATAGCGGTGGCCAAATCGGTTTGCTGTTTTCTGGGGAAGACCCCACGCAACCGTGGACTTATCGTGAGATTGGCACGGAACCGACAACGCATCGGATGGTGTGGGCCGATCTTGATGGAAATGGTCAGCAGGAACTGATAGTGGCACCGCTAAAAGGGCGTGGAACCCGGCCACCTGAACTGACGCAACATGGCATTCGCTTATTGCGTTATGAGATTCCGCAGAACCCACGAACTGCGAAGTGGGAGCCAAGCGTAATCACCGATACTTTGCGGGTCATGCATAACTTGGATGTCGTCGATTTTGATAAGAATGGCAAACATGAAATCGTTACTGCCAGCTTTGAAGGGTTGACTTTGATACGCCAAGAACACGACCAGCCTGCCAGCATGTTGCACATTGGTAGCGGACAATTAGGGAAAGCACCTACGATTGGCTCCAGCGAAGTCAAGGTATGGCAAGAGGCACAACCCGGATCACGCATGGCAGCTACCATCGAACCTTGGCATGGTGATAAAGTCGTTGTGTATGCCGAAGTTGAATCGAAGAACCCTACCGATACGGAAGTGTTGTGGGATCGAACGGAAGTTGATACCGAATTGAAGTGGGGTCATGCTGTAGCATGGTCGGATTTCGATCATGATGGCACGCCCGAATTGGTCGCCGGAGTACGTGACGATCAAAACGCATCGCATCGATGCGGTGTTCGCCTTTACAAGCAGGTAGAAGGCCGATGGCAGCGGCAACTGATCGAACCAGGTCAAGTCGCTGTAGAAGACTTGGTAACAGCCGACTTAAATCAAGATGGTCAAGACGAAATCATCGCAGTAGGCCGGGCTACTCATAACGCGGTAATCTACTGGAAAAAATAAATCCACGTTCAACTCGTATGCTGAACGTGGATTCAATGGAACGGATCTTACTGTTGTTGCTAACGATTATCGAATCGGATTGGTGTTGGCCGGTTGATTCGGATTAGCCACACGCGGTGGAGCTGCATCTTGTGATTGGATCGGTGTGACTTCGATTTTCCAATCCTTAGGTGGTGCGGCAGGAATAAATTCTTCGTTCAACTTGATGATATCGTTGATGCGATCCACCAAAGTCCAGTTGCGTTCGCGTTCGGTGAATTCAAACACAGTCCGTTGTGGGTTCTGTGGTGTGTAGTTAGGGTCAAACACAACAAGAACTTTAGGCAACACTTCTTGAGCATCTAGCACAACAAGTACTTTCTGGTAGTTCGCCGCGTCGGCTTGGCTCTTCGGATAAGCTTCTAACCAGACTTCCGTTTGAGAACCGTTTTCAGGTGGAACAGGGCGAATCCAATAACGTGCCTGTACTTCTTGACTCTTTATGCCAAACAAAAAGGGGAGGGGACTCTGATAGATTCCCACGCCTTGCATTTCCGGTGGCAGGTCGTAGCGTTTGACTTTCTTTTCGTTGCGTTCGTAAATATGAATCGATTTACCATCGCAAATCCAATAGTCACCGAAACGATCTTTGATCGCTTCATATTTCGCTTGGCCATTATCTGGTGATGGTTTGTAGAAGAGGATGTCGTCTACACGGAACAAACCTTTGTCAGGCTTCATGTACCTCAGAATGCCGCGCGACCAAGTGTAATGGGTGTTGGCAGGACCATTGGTTGGATCATACTCCCAACGAGTAAAGTTACATCGGAAGCGTTCGATATCCGAGGTCGCTTTTTCCCACGCACCTAACACTTGTTCTAAGTATTGCTGCAAACGAGCATCGAGGGGAGGGAAGGGGGCTACAGGTGCTGCATCAGCTGGAGCTGCATTAAGTTGGGCACCGGGACCTGCAGGCTGTGCAGGGTTGCCAACCGGTTGTTGCGGAGCGGCGGGTTGGCCTCCGGTTGAAAACCCATTGGCTTGTGGATTTCCGGTTTGTGGAACACCACTCTGCGGAACACCGTTTTGTGGAGCCACATTTCCACCACCTGTGTTGCCTTGAGCGGCATTGCTGCGTGGTTGGTTAAATGGCTGTTGGGCTAACCCTGTGGCACCCAAGCCAACAGCGGAAAAAGCTAAACCGAACAAAGAATCCTTTAGCCACTTGCAATTGCGATTCCGGAGAATCATCCGTGACATCTCCCCTTTAAGGTTCTTACGAAACCAGTCTTACGCGACTGGCACATTTTTTAGTTTTCTGCGGCAACTAAGGTGAGTTGCTCACTCGTTCCATCGAGAACTTCAACAACTTAACACGACTGGGGCACTCAATGGAACCCCAGTTTTTGCTGTCACAAAATTAGAAGTCGTACCACATTCCAATGCCGATTTGCTGTTCATGCTCGTGATAAAACGAATACTGAGGACTGAAGCCGTTGTAGTAATGCAAACCGGTTCGGAAAATCCCCGAGCCGCGTTCCCCTTTCCAGGCCCAACCGACCTGTGCAGATAGTCCGCCGCCAAAGTCCAGTTCTTCACGTAGGTGACCATGAATACCGAAGAAGGGTGCGCCCTTCTTCCCGGTAGGAAAGCGAGGAGAGTAGTCCATACCGAATTGAAATTCCCATTCGTTGGCAACGTCCGAATAGAAAGCCCACCCCATTTCGCCATACATACGAAACTCAGGGGTAAAGTAGTAGCCATAGCCAAGAAACAAAACATCGCGGGCAAAATTCAATCGATTGTGGGTGGGGTTCTTCAACAGAAACTCGTCGCCCGTATGTGAACTCAAATGGTAATAACCGGTTCGAACCTGATGCTGTCCCCACACAAAGGTAACAGGCATACCCACGCGAAAGTCGACACTTTGCACGTCGACGTCATTATAGACATCCAAGCGAACCAAGCCCGCACCTTCGAGATCAACCTGCATACCCTGTGGGTAAATTGGGTCGCGATTACCATAACGCAAAAGACCGAATCGGCCCCCTGCGAAACCATCCCACAACATATCGTGATCGGTTTCGTTCACGATTTGGGCCGCTAATCGCGACTCTTTTTGGCTTGCCAAATACGAGCGATACATGATTTCAGCAGGGAGAACTTGCCATTCGTATTCATCGATATCGACACCGCTGGTCATCGGAATGGTGTAACTTCCAAATTCGTTTTGGCGAACTAAGCCAACATCTCGTTCCATGGGCTCAGTGCCGAAATCAGCCAAGACTTCGGACTGGCTTGGCAATTGATAATTCACGGTCGAGGCACCCGAGGGATAATTCACCCCGCGCCACGAAGAATTCGCCGACATAGCGTTGCTTTGAGCTGGGACCAAGACCTGCGATGGTGGAGCTGTCTGCGGACTAACAAAGTTCTGTGGTGTGGCTATCTGTGGCGGCGGTAGTGGATAGCTCGGCTGGTGAGCGGCTAGGTTCGCTTGAAAAACGCCACTCAGACCTACAATTGCGAACAAAAGATGCGCAAAATTTCGACACCGAGCGTTCAACAACGGATATTCAAATTGCAATGAAACCATCCCTGATTCCTTCTCGGTCGTGTGCCTTGGTGAGGGAAACGTCTACCCGATCGCTCCCAAATTGCGATCTAAATTTGCGTCTCCAGCAGAAAATCCCACCTGCCGGGGAACGCTTCACGACCTTATGGCACGGGAGTGTAGCTGGATAGCATTTCGAGAACAAGAGAGGTTCTGAAGAGGGCCTAACCGCAAATGCTTGCATTTTGGTTAATCTCCTCGTTCCTAGGCTCTGCCCTATTTATCCAACACATCTTCCTTGTGAGCGTATTCAACAAGTTGGCG
>Ga0075158_10000393_pt1 | contig 36145 bp, 33 predicted proteins | sample JI91814BDNA_FD_70968 | JGI IMG/M metagenome (GOLD analysis project Ga0075158, IMG submission 70968) | Wastewater effluent complex algal communities from Wisconsin, to seasonally profile nutrient transformation and Carbon sequestration -... | ecosystem: Engineered > WWTP > Effluent > Algae... | reverse complement strand
CGAAAAGAAATTCATTAAAACTTACCCGGGTCTTTATCATGAACTAATGAACGAGCTGCCTAAAGATCGTGAAATGGTATTAACCGATATCAGGGAATTTTTACATTCTATCGCATAATCATTTTTTTAATGACATTCGGCGGGTTCGAGGTGACAGGGTAAGGGATACCTTTTATGAGCTTTAGTCTTATCTATCAGATCTTCTTTTTGTTCAGAAATCTTTTTAATTTGATAGCTGGAATGTAGTTGGAATCGATGCTCAGTATTTTTTCGATAACATCTATTGCTTTGTCGGGGTAATTTTCTTTTGCAAAGGTTTTAGCGAGATTATAAAGGGCTGGTAGGTTTCCGCTTCTTAAAGAAATTGATTTTTGTAATTCTAATTCAGCTCTTCCGTAATTTTCTAATTTATAAAAACAATATCCTAAAATCAAATGGGAATCCGCATTATAAGTCTTGAGACTATTGTATTCTTCCAGGTAACGAATTGCTTCTGTATAATTGCGTATTTTTGCATAGCATTTACCAAGAAGTAAAAGTATACTCAAATCATTTGGTAAAATGCTATTAGCCTTCATTAAATGGTCTGCGGCTAGTTCATAGTTTCCGCTATTAAAGCTTCTCTCTGCTTCTAGTTGGTGTTTGTCAAATGCCTCCATGTTAAGGCTAAGACCAATTCCGAGTAGGGTAATATCATCGCCCTGGTCTGTTCCTCTACAATAGTGGTTAAAGTTTTTCATGATAAATTCAACAGAAGATTTTACATCCAGATCAGCTGATTCTAGAATATATTTGATTAGGTTTTCTTGTTGGAATTGTTCCCCATCATCATTTTGTCCTTCAATCAATCCATCAGTGAAAACAAAAAGTTTATCTCCCGGTTCTAATTTAATTTTATAGTCTCTAAAATGATCTCTTGCATCATCGAACATTCCTAAGAAAGTTCCCTCACCATCAAGAATAACAATATCCTTGGTTTTTCGTTTGAATAAAATTGGTCTTGGATGACCTGCTATAGAGTAAGTCATCTCATATTCAGAATCAAAAATTCCATAAAAACAAGTAAGGTATCCCTGTTGCTTTACAAGGTCTAATAATTCACTATTAGCATTTCCTAATATTTCAGAAGGGCTATCTAATTTGTAATTTGTAAAAAGTAATTTTGATATGGCTGTGATGAATGCTGCTGGCACACCATGACCTGATACATCACTAACTAAAACTCCGAGTCTATTGGAGCCGAAGTTGAAGTAATCATAATAATCTCCGCTCACTTCTTGCATCGGCATGAAACTTACTGCAAATTGAAGACCTCTCCAATCTGGAATTCTTTGCGGGATAATTCCACGTTGAATATTACGCGCGATTTTTAAATCTTTAGTAATTGATTTTTGTTTTATCATCAATTCATTTCTAAGACTTTTTAATACTTCTACCGCAGCTTCTAAATCTCGGTTTTCAATGTATAATTCTTTTGACTTACTTAAAATGTCATTTAGATCAATGTAGGAATACTGTCCCTTATCCGCTTCATTCAAGGAAGAAATTACAAAAGTTTTTGATTCGAATGCCGGAGAAATTTTATTTATATTTGTTTTTCCGACTTTAATTTTACATACAGACCAGGAAAGTTCAATGATTGTTTTTTTTGCATTGAATTTTGTTGCTTCCGAAATAGTAAGAAAATTAGTATTAGCCGCACTTAGGCTTGTTTCTAATAGAGTAGTCTTAAAATCTGAAACTTGAAATAGAATTGCTGCACCATGCAAAATACCTGCGAGAAAAATTAAATCATAAAAGTGTTCATTTATTTTCTTGTTAAAGTGAAATTCAAATTCGATAGAATTGGAAGAGTAAATAATATCTCGCAAATTCACATATCGTAGATAATGATCTATCAAAATAGGAAGTCTTGATATTAATTCTTTAAATTCGATTTGCACATCATCGGAAGGTAAAATTTCGAAACTATCTGCAAGAAAAAAATCCTTTCCCATTGTGAAGAAAGTTTCATCAACTGGTATGCTTTCTTGAATTTTCTTTATAATTTTATATTCCAGGGAATTTGAAATCCAGAAATTGTTGTCCTTTAGGATTCTAGAAAGAGTGATTGGGTCGATTAAGTTTTGAAGAACGGACTCTTTAGCAGGATCCTCATGAAAATCAAGATACATTCGTATAACTTTGTTAAGCCGCCTGGCTGTCACCTCGGGGGTTATATATAAACCGAGCGATAATGGATCTGTTTTTTGAGTTTCTGACATGCTTACAATACATCCTAAATTATGGAAAAAACTTTTTCAATTAAAAATAGTTATATTCAAAATTTTAATTGGATTTTCAAGAAAAGCCTAAGATAGGAAAATGTATTATGCTTAGAAAAAATCCTTTAGCCTTATTTTCATTTGTTTTAATCCAAATCCCATTCATTCTATTCAGTCTTTATTTTTTATTACAGGAATTTAGAAGTATTTGCCCAAATCAGGAATTTTTAAGTTGGGACGCAGACCTGAGGTTTATTAAAACTTTAAAAATGTTGGAGCATTTGCGTGAATTTGAATTTTTCTCCTTTTTCTTTCAGATTTTGGATTCTCCAACCTGGCCAATTTTGCGTAATTTAGTGCAGGTATTTGTTTTTCTCGTATTTGGCGTTTCTACTTATTTTGATATCTTGATTACTTTGCTCACTTTCGCACTATTAATAGGTCTTATTCTACATGTTTTATTCTATTTATCGGATAAGCATTGGTCGATTGGGCTTTTGTTTATTCCCATTTGGGGACTTTTGTTTCTTTCACCGCCTATACTTATTTATTCTTTTTCGGCAATGCTTGAGATTCAAGGCTCCCTTTTCTTTTTGGCAAGTATTTACTACCTTGTTTTATTTTACAAAGAGCCCAGTTCAAATCCAAACAAATGGATTCTGATTAAATTATCTCTAAGCATTTTTGCTTTATTTCAAACCAAGTATCCTTACGGATATTTATTTTTACTGGCTCTTCTTATTTTACATACAAGTCTTTTTATTGATGAGGTTGTTTTATTTTTTACAAGGTATATAGCTTACTTTACTTTCGATTTTAAAAAACAATATCGCTTGCTTGCAATTTTACTCTTCGTAATTGTTTATCTTTTTATTCCTGATTCAATCTTAAAAGGGAAATCAAAGACATATATTAAATATTTAATAGTTCTTTTAGGTGCAATTGATTTTTATATTTATATTTTTAAACAGAAAGCAGAATTATTTAATTTAAACTTTCAAAGGTTAACCAATATATTCCTCTGGGCGATATTGCCAATTGTAGTTTTTGTTTTGATGCATCCAGATCGATTTTCTAGCTCTAGTAGCACTCTTGCTCATGTTCAGGCAGAAGGTCATATGGTGGGAGAAGTTGTTGAAAAGAATTTAGATTATTATCTTGTATTCATAAAAGCAATAACGAATCATTCCTTTTTTCCAGAGTTGATTGGGTTAATTCTGTTAGCCACAGTTTTTATTTCTACTGTTTATGGTTATTATCTTTTTTACAAAGAGAATCGACTGGAGAGTTATTTTTTGTTTTCTGTTTTCTCTCTTCTTACAATTTTTATTCTAACTTTTTTTACTCCCAATCATCAAGCCCGTCATATATATCATTTATTGCCGACAATGGGAGTAGGTGGAATGCTTTTTATTTATAGCTTTAGAATTAATTATACTAAAGTGTTTTACATTTTGAATCTATGCATTTGTATTTTGATTGCAATTCCTTTTGGCTCAAAGTTTTATTTTAAGTTTTCGGGGGAAAATGTTTGTTATACGGGAAAAAATAAAGATGATTTTTTTACCCCGAGAGAAGTAGAACGTATTTTTAAAAATCTTTCCGAGAACACTATCTTTTTTAATTTTATAAATCCGATTCATGTAAATAAGGCAGATACAGAGCTTGTGCTTTCTAAAATTGCATTTGAGAATAAAAAGAAAATTTTAATTAATCCGAAAAGCTTTTCTGAAAATCCGCGTGAAGATGGTTATGATGAAGTTTACCTTATCAGTGATAGTTGTGAAAAAGATTATCTTCCTGAAACCTGGTTTAAAAAATTTCATCCGTCTGTAACTTTAAAAAAGTTAGATGATCCGAGACTTTCTATTACTTATGAAGTTGCGACTAAGGGCAAATCTTTTATTTTAGCACCCCCGCACCCGGGCAAAAATATTTTAGATAGAAAGATTTACAAGGACGTTAAATTTTCTACAGGAGAAGGTTGTTTACAGACGGTTCGATTTACGATTCTTCCTTAAAGACGTTTTCCTTTTTTCTTCTTTCTTTTCTGGAGAAACCGATTTATTATGATGCTCTCGTTCTTTTATGAGTTGATCGATATAAGCAGCAAAGTCTGGATAATGAAGGATAATGGATTTAAATGTATCTTTGTCTAAATAGTAGAGATCGCAATAATCTAGAGCACGGATACTAGCTGTTCGCGGTGTGTCTAGCAGAAGTGCAATCTCTCCAAAGAAACTACCTTCGGATAATACCCCGTAGCTTGTAATTCCATCTTCTGCTAAAATCTCAACCTGCCCTTTACTTATAAAATAAAGATGATGGCCTGTGTCTCCTTTTTTGAAAATAAAATCTCCTTTCATATATACAACAGGAACAAGGTTTAAAATAATTTTAGAAATTAAATCATCACTGGCACTCTTTAAAATGGGAACTTTTCTTACTAAGTCACTATTTAAATAAATACTCACTTTCATTCTAAGAGAAGGAGGTAATTCACGTAGAATTTGATTTTCATCGTAACCCTTTCGGTTTTTCCAGATGTAATCGTAGTAATCCAAAATGGCCTTTTGCATTGTGGGTGGAATTTTTTTATACTTCATGAAAGTATTTATCTTTTGTATTTTGTCTACAAATTGAGTTCGTATAATATCTGAATTTGCAAGGATAGTAGCAATATTAGCCACAAGGTAACCGTAAGCACCCGCGCCAACTAGCATTATGCACATTGTGTAAATTGTCTGAACGTTAGTTACAGGGGTTATATCTCCGTATCCGATAGTAGTAAGCGTAGTAACCGACCAATAAATTGCTCTTATATAACGAGTTACTTTGTCAGGATCGGTAACTCCCCCAACTCCACCGTCAATTAAAATCCAACCGCATGCAGTCCAGTGTGCGAAAATGCTAATCCAATAAACTAAAAATCCAAGTCGCATAAAACTAGTGCTATCGAATTCATGCATGCCCCATGTTCTTTTAAAATGGACAGAGTTAGTTAGTTTTATGATTCTAAGAAATCTAAAGACGCAAACAAACATCATTGATTTAGGAAGAATTCCATTTTCAATAAATAATTCTAAGGGGATAATGGAGAGTAAATCCAGAAGGAACCAACTAAATAAATAATTCTTTGCAATAGTAAGCGGATCTGTTACAAGAATTTCATTTTTAAAATAAGAAGTTCGAAAGCTAAAAAGTAAATCAATAAAAAAAGCTAGAGAAATGAATATTTCAAAGAAATAAAAAAATCCAGTTTGCGGGTAGGGAAATAATATCCAAAAAGGAATATCGATAGAACAATAAGTCGCAAGTAAAAATATAAATAAATCCCAAAAGCGTTTAAATCTACTTTCTATTGAAAAAACTTTCATAAGTCTCAAGCGTTTTCTTTTAAAAAATCACTTATTCCTTTTGCTAAAATTTCTTTTGGTTGATTGACTATTTCTTTAACCATTCCTTGTTTAGAAAAAATGCGAATAGTAGAATCTACTTCTCCAAAGCCAGCATTTGATTTGCCAACATAATTTCCAATGATAAATTTTAGTCCTTTTCGTTCTAGTTTTCCAAGAGCATTCTCTTCTAGTTTTTCTGTTTCTGCGGCAAATCCTATTAATACGCTAGAGTTATAGTTTTTATCTTTTATGCTTGCATTGAGAGCCATAAGAATGTCTGGATTTTTTTCGAGCTCTATCATAAGTCCAACAGTTGCTTCTTTTTTAATTTTATTTTCCGCGGTCATGATCGGTCTAAAATCCGCTGGTGCTGCTGCCATTATTACTAAAGTATCATTCTCTAATTCATTAAGAAGTGCATCGCGTAGGGCAAAAGTAGTTTCTGCATAAACATTTTTTGCTCCCTCTACATTTGCGTATTTTTCAGAGACATTTCCATGCACATAGGAAAGGTTTGGAATCCATTTTAGAATTTCTTTTGCTATATTAAATCCCATTTTTCCAGAAGAAGCGTTTGAAATATAGCGAACAGGATCAATCCATTCCCTTGTCGGACCTGAAGATACAATTGCTTTTTTGAATCTAAAGTTTTGTTGCATATTATATTATCGGTTTTTCGACAGTTTAATCTGTAGGAGTTGGCGATCAAAAATGTTTTAATATTTACAGTTTAGATTTGGAGAACTTACATATAAGCAAATGCAACTAATCACTGTTAGTTGCATTTTTAAAATCTTCTGCGAGCTTGTTTGCTTTTTCTAGATTGAGAGGTTTTACTAAATAATCTTTCACAAAAGGAAACCGCCTTGCTTCTACTTTATCTTTTTCTTCATCCGAGCTTGTGAACATAATAACGGTTGGAATTGGAAAAATTTTCTCAGTAGAAAGTAAATTTTGATATGCTTCTAAGAATTCAAATCCATTCATAGTTGGCATATTAATATCTAATAAAATCAAACTAGGTGGAAAATGTTCCGGGTAGACTTTACAGGATTCTTCAAAATTTTTAAAAAGCTGTAATGCTTCTTTTCCATTAACTGCATTGTAAATGGAATCAAAACATTTTGTGCTTTCTAAAATTCTTTTGGCAATGAAGAATTCTATTTCTTCATCGTCTACGATTAATACAGATTTTAAGTTTTTTGAGTTCATATAGTTAAGTTGGGAATGATTACTTGGAGTTCAGTATTGTTACGAGAAGAAAGAACTTTAATTGCTCCTCCTAATTTTTCAACATGTTTTTTTACTAAGTAAAGTCCAAGCCCATTGCCTGGAAGTTGTTGTGAATGTGCTCTAAAAAACATTTGAAATACTCGTTCCTGGAATTCTGAATCAAATCCTATTCCATTGTCGCTTACATTAATGACTAGATTATTTCGCATATCAAAATTAGTCGTTATTTTTATCCAATGTTTATCTTTTTTTGAGTCATAAAAATTAACAGAATTTGAAACTACGTTGTATATAATTTCTCTCAATCTAAATAGAGAAGTGGTAACCGTCTTTGCTTTAATTTCTGTAATAAATTCTATGTTGCGTTCATTTAATTTTTGTGTAAAAGATTCTTTAATATTCTGTAGAATCAAAGAAAGATCAATCGTTTCCGGCGCATGATCCTGGTAATCCGCTTTTGATAATTCTAAAATACTATGTATTAGTGTTTCTAACTTTTGGATTGGACTCGCAATTTTCTCATGACATTGACTCAGGGTTATCCAATCTTCTTCTTTTACGCTGAGTGAGGATAATTCTAATAATCCTCTTACTGTTTTGATTGGCGAAATTAAATCATGGGAGAGTCGATAATTAAATTCTAATAGTTCCTGGTTTGCTTTTTCCAAAAGTCTTTTGGATTCAACCATCTCGGTAATATCAATACAAGAGCCTGCATATCCTGCAAATTTTTGTTCCCCATCATACCAGGGGTTGCCGGTATCCAAAATCCAACGATATTCTCCATCATGTCGTTTTAGTCTATATTGCATGCGAAAAGATTCTTCTTTTTCAAAGGCTGTTACATAAATGTTTAAACAGCGATCCATATCATCTGGATGAACACCTTCCGCCCAACCATTGCCATATTCCTGCTCAAGAGTTCTGCCTGTAAAATTAAGCCATGGTTTATTAAAATAATAACATAGTTTATCTGTTCCTGATATCCAAATCATTACCGGTGCATTGTCCGCCATGATCTTGAATTTGTCGTCTTCTTTTACGGGCTTCATTATTTCCTCTAATTCTTAGAATATAACTTTTCTAATCTTAGTCAAGTTTATAAATTTTATGAAAAGAAAATTGAATCTCAATCACCATTTAAAAAATCTAAATTCAATTCAGTAAATAAACAGTTTTTTTTACAATTAAAAAAATAACATTTGGATAGAATATTATTGTTTACTATGAATTAGCCGCAAAAGGTTAAAAAAATATTGCACAATATTTTTTTTAACTTTTCTAAATTTAAGTTATGGTTAGGTCTATCTTCGCTTAGTAAATTTAGAATAATTCAAAAAATCTTCACAATATATAAAAAGAACCAACCCAAAGTTGGGAAATTGGAAAAAAGGAGTATTAGTATTGGTTAGGTTTCAGCTTGAAAGATTGGATAAGAGTAAATGCACTGACAAAATGATATTAGCCTTTGACACTTACTATTTTGAAAATAAAGCAAAGACAGTTTGTATTTCTTTTGAAAATAGGTTTAGGAGGCTATTTATTTACATCGCTCTCTAGTAAAGTTTCGATCATTGGTGTAGCCAAATCAAACTTTGCCTCCATTATTAAGAATTAAAAATTCATTGTTATCTTTCCTACCGAAACTCCGCTTCTGATTCGAACCTTGTAAATCTCTCAGGAAAGGGAAGAGAAAATTCAATTGTCTTACGCTTAAATGGATGTTTGAACTTTATAGATTGAGAAAAAAGTAAAAGTCCGTATTGCGAAAACTCATTGCCTGTTCGTGAATAAAGCATATCGCCCACTACAGGACATCCCATATTTTGAAAATGAACACGAATTTGGTGAGTGCGTCCTGTTTCAATTTTGATTTCAGCTAAAGAAAAATTTCGACTTTTTCTTGAAGAGATAGATTTCATAATCTTGTATGTTGTGATTGCCTTACGTCCATCTTTACGAACACACATTTTTAGTCTTTCTGTGGGATGACGTCCGAGGGGTAATTCTATTCTACCTTCTGGAAGTTGTGGAGTCTGCACAAGCCACGCATAATAAGTCTTTTCCACTTCTCGTTTTTGAAACATACTGGAGAGTTTAATATGAGCTTTGTCTGTCTTTGCAATAATCATCAATCCTGATGTAGGTTTATCTAATCGATGAACGATACCCGGACGAATTTCTCCACCTATTTTAGAAAGATTTTTAAAGTAGTAGAGGAGACCATTTACAAGACTTGGTGAGTCGTCCCCCGGTCCCCCGTGGGAGGCGATTCCGGGCGGTTTATTAATGATGACAAATTCTTCTTCTTCGTAGATGATTTCTATCGGCATCTCAACTGGTTCAAGATTTAGTTTAGGCTTAGGAGGAATTGTAATCTCAAAAACTTCCCCTGTTTTTACTCTAAAATTTGGTTTTAGTTTGGATTTTGGGTTTGAGATGCAGAGAATATGTCCATCTTTGATCCATTTCTGAATGGATGTTCTGGAGATATCGTCTCCTGTGGATTGTGCTAGGAATTGGTCTAGGCGGAAGTCGTTTTGTTCTTCCTGAACGTTTGTAGTTATTATCATGAAATTTCGTTTGTAGTATTAAAAATGGTTTTAAAATAAAATATATGTTTCTACTGTGGTAATATTCAAAATTCATTATTAGAAAGGAAGCATTTATTTATGAATAGACAATTTATTAAAACTGCCCTGGTGATTGGGATTGTTTCTACTTCGTTAGCATTTTGTGGTTCTAGTGATAAGAAGAATTCTCCTGATCCTTCTAAAGATACTAAGCCTGTTGAAGATACAAAAACGACTGATAGATCTGCTGCTGAAGAGCCAAAAGATGTTAAACCAGTTGATGCCAAAGATGAAAAAGATTCTACTCTTGGCAAACGTGATTTAACTAATCCTGGTGCTGAATTATTTGCTCAAATCAATGAGTCTCTCAAATCTGCTCGATATCCAGATGGGAAAGCGATTGAAGGTTTTGCATACAAAAAATGGGAAATTCCAAACAAGAAAGATTTTATCAAGTGGATAAAAGATTCTGGAGCCATTCTAAAGAAAGGTTTGGATGAACTCCCTGCCATTTATACATTAGAAATTGCTGGACATACAGATACAGTCGGTCCTGAAACTCCAGAAGGTGCAAAAAAAGGAAATATGTTCTATTCTGAGCAAAGAGCAAAAGAAGTTAAACAAGCACTAGTTAAACTTGGATTTCCTGAAAAAAGAATTTCAACAAAAGCAATGGGATCATCTAATCCTATACCTGGAATTCCAGGCGAAAGCGCACAAAACAGACGTGTAACCTTTCAGTTCCTTGTAAGCGAGCCTGAAGCAAAAGATTCTTCTACAGATAGCTCTGCTCCAAAAACTGATAAGGATATGTCTAAGTAATTCTTTTCGAACTAAAATCCTTTCCACTGTGGAAAGCGAATAAATGACTTCTCTCGAAGATTCAATTTCGAGGGAAGTTAAATCTTTTATCAACTAAATTAAACTCTAATATGAAAGTCTACGAATACAAAGGCTGTTCCACTTGCCGCAATGCTCTGAAATTTCTAGATTCAAAAAAGATAACTTACTCAAAAATTCCAATTCGAGAAACTCCACCAACTTTATCGGAACTAAAAAAGGCTTTAAAGTATTTCGCTGGAGATAGTAAAAAATTATTTAATACCTCTGGACAGGATTATAAATCTCTCAATCTAAAAGATAAATTACAATCTATGACTGACGAGGAAAAACTAAAATTATTAAATTCAAATGGAAATCTTGTAAAAAGACCATTTGTGATTTCGAATGATTTTGTTTTAGTTGGTTTTAAAGAAGAAGATTGGAAGAAAGTATTTTAGAATAACACCCTTATATTCTTTCGAATCCCTTTCCTTCTCTTAGAATTTCCATTTCTTCATTTGTAAAATCAATCACAGTAGAAGTTTCTACTTTTGCAATTCCACCATCCACAATTGCTTCTACTTGATTTCCAAAGAGATCGTCCAGGTCATTTATATCAGTCAAATACTCATCGCCTGTAAATACAGAAGTGCAAGTCAAAGTTCCTTCATGCACTTTTAATAATTCCTGTAAAAAAATATTTTCGGGAATTCTAATTCCTATCGTTTTTGCCTTGGGATTGACGACTGCCCATCGAGGTATATTTCGATTAGCCCTTAGAATAAAAGTAAAAGGACCTGGAGTAATACGCTTCATTAATTTAAATGCGTCATTGGGAAGAGTTTCTACAAATTCAGATGCTGTAGATATATCCGGGCAAAGTAAGGAGAGTGGTTTATTTTTATCTGCGTGTTTTAATTCTTGGAGTTTTTCAATTCCTTTTTTTGATTTTGAATCTGCAATGATAGCATAGACAGTATCTGTAGGAAAAATATAAACAGCTCCATTTTTTAAATTTTCAGAAATGGATTTTAGAGTTCGGATTTCAGGATTCTTTGGATGTAGATTTAATATCATTGCATTTGTCTTCGTATGAAACATCGCTATTTTCTTTCAAGTTCTAATTTTAGATCGAGCGGATTACAGGCAGTATTTCGACCTTTATAACTATCGAGCATTTTATTGTAGTCTATCACTCCATCATCATTAAATAAGTCTCTACGAATATAATGCTCCCCATTTTCATAATAGTTTCCAATCGTATCGCATTCATTGATATCAATATCTAAATTGGTTTTCTTTTTATGACAATTTGTCTGTGTAAAAAGAAAACCTAATAAGAGGTAAAAGGCAAATGATCTCATTTTATTTTTTTGCTGGCTCGGAAGAAGGAGCCGGTGTTGTTTTTGCATCTTTGACTTCTTTTGCTTCCTTGCTATCCTTTGCGTCTTTTTTTGGTTCTGGATTTGGTTTATCCAATTCTTTGTTTGTGTTTAGTTCACCGTATTTGTTTGTGAGACCCTTTTTAATTTGCTCTCTTTCTTTTTCTCTTTCTTTCTCTCTAGTCGCAAAAACTAATCCTAAAGAATCATCGTATTCTTTTAAATATTCTTTTGGTATATAATCTTCATCTAGTAAAAGATTTTTATTTACTCGCTCTGCAAGTTTAAGAGATTTATTTTTATGTTTATTGATAGTGTAGTAAATTTTAAACAAACTCTGTAGAGCATTTTTATGTTCATACAAAGCATCAATATGATTTGATTTTGCTGTAAAGACTTGCGCTGAAGTAGTAAATTCATTTGCAATCACAAGTTGCTTTTCGAGAACAGGATAAATATTATCATCTGTGTCTGAGTTTACTTTTAAGTCTACCAATTGAAAAGAGGCGTCTGCATAGAGCTTATTGTAAGTATCCGCATATTTCTTAGAAAAAGTTTGTGCTTCCGTATTTAGATCTAAATAATTTTGTTCAAAGATTCTTCTAGATGTTATATAGTTTTTTTCTTGAAACTTAATACTTGCATCTACATAGTTTTTCATGATGGTATTAAATTTAGAATCTGCTTCAAAATTTAAAAATGAACTTTTCATTTTTTTTAGATGCTTTAAATTATTTCTTTTATAATCAGCCGATACAATTTGAGGATCAACAGTAACGGTGCCAGTTTCCATTTTAAGAGGCTTGCCTTCCTCTTTTTTTTCGGCGGGAGTTTTTGCTGGATCGGTGGCAGCCGGAGCATTCTTTGCATCTTTGACACTGACTTGACCTAATAAAGAAAGTGTAAAACAAAAAAGACACGGTAGCAAAGTGATTGCACTCAATCGACAGGAAAGATTGGATTTTAAAACAGTAAAGGATGGAGTATGCATTTTCATAGTATACTTATTATCGACATTTTTACACTTTACGTAAGAGTGGGAGAATGTTAATTTTAAAGTCTGCATCCCCTAGAAGACAGCAAATCTTAAAAGGTCTAAAGTTAAATTTTAAAGTAGAGCCTTCCCATATAAATGAAGATTTAAAAGAAAAAGAATCTCCTCTTTCTTATTTAGAAAGAGTTACCATTGCGAAATTGGAAATTGAGAAATGTCGAATAGATAGCGTTTATATCTCTTCGGATACAATAGTAGTGCTAGAAAACGAAATACTTGGTAAGCCGAAGGATTTTTCGGAAGGAATTAAGATACTTTCTCTTCTAGCGGGAAAATCTCATTCTGTCTATTCTGGAATTGGGATTTGGAAGAATGGAAAAACCAATTTTGACTACGATGAAACAAAAGTTGAATTTAAGCCATGGGGAAAAGAGGAAATCGAGAAGTATCTAAACCAGTTTAAGCCTTATGATAAGGCAGGAGCTTACGGAATTCAAGATGAAGGAGGGCCGGTGCTTGAATTTAAGGGTTCGTATTCAAATGTGCTGGGCTTTCCTATCAGGAGGTTTTACCAGCACTTTGCTCTATGGAAGGAATTTTTATGCTAATAAGTCTAAGATTGCACCGCGCTCAACTGGCTCTTTAGTTTTATCTATGCTTTGACCGCGACCATTTTTAAAATCTTTAAAGGCTGATTGGTTAAAATAGTTGTCGTTAGAATAAATCTTGTTTACTTGTTCTATGGGAGCGTAAGTATAGATTGGTCGTATGTAAGCGAGTGGCTCAGAAACGAGTGATATTTTTTGTGCACCTTCACCAAAGTTCATAATTTTATACCTCTTTTACTTATCGGATTTAGTGTACCAGAAATATGGCAGAAAAACAAGCAAAAAAAAAGGAAATCACTGAATTTAAGAATTTTCCAGAATTTCTAGCGCAATACCAGGCTAAGAAGTCTCTACAGCAAGTTTTTATATATGTTTCTACAGATTCATTTGAATTTGACCTTGTTACGGAAACTTACCGGGCAGAACTGACTTCTTCGGGAGAGCCATTAGAAGTAGTAGTATACGTAGCGGAAACGGGGGATTTTGAAAAACTTTTCTCCGAAATGTTCAACTTTAGTATGTTCTCAAGCCAAAAGCTTTTGATCATTCGCTCTGGGTCTGATTTCTTTAAATCAATCTTAACTGCCGGAAAGAAAGAAATGTATGAATCTTTCCGTCGTAATATTGCCAATTTAGCTGAGAAGGTCTACGTTTTACTTCATTATGATGCTAAAGATATTCCAGCTAAGCTTTCTAATCTATTCGATAATCGCTTTGCCTTATTAAAAAGTCGTAATTTTTACGCAGATGAAAGAAGACCTGCACTTGAAGGCATTTTGAGGACAGAAAAAGTTCATTTGGAAGATAGTGCCAGAGATGAGTTTATTCATAGAATTCAGCCAAACACTGGTGCTTATATAAAGGCTGTCAGAAAGCTTAAGCTTATGTTAAATAAAAAGGAATTTACCTTAGCTGATATTGAAGAGGTTTTGTTTAACAGAGCAGAATTTAACCCCTTTCAATTAGTTGATTTGCTTTTTACTAATAACAAGCATGAATTCTTTCGAGAATTTTCCAAGTTTAAGCCCGGTCCTGAGAGCAGTTTTGTCTATCTCTCTCTTTTGACAGCCCTTTTGAATCGAGCCGATGAAGTCAGAAAGGCTAAAATTCTACTAAAACGGTTTAGAGATGAAAATGATACGGAGTTTTTTAAGTATCTTGGAATGAGTTCTTACTCGGATGGTAGAAAGAAATATGTAAAAGGGCGACTTCGTAGGGAAACTAAGCTTTTCACCACCAGGGCTTTAGATTCTTTATATGAGTTAGTTCTTGAACTCAATATCAAGGCAAAAACAAGCTCTGTTAAAGATGAAGGAAATTTTTACATAGCAAGAGAATTTGATAAATTGTTTGCAATACTATCATCGAGTTGACAATTTTTCTAGCCAGAATTACTATGTCACTTCAATCCTACGGGAAATTCTTTTTGTTTCAAAAAATTAATACCTAATTGCCGAAATTGTTAGTATGGAGAAGAAATTGATACAAGAGTTAGAAACTTCGTCTGAAAATCGCTTTACAACTTATTCAAAAAACACTTTTTCCAATCCCGATTTATTTGCAATGCACAAGATCCTGTTAAATTGTGCAGATAGCTTCACAGAATACTTAAATAAAACAAAAGAACCGATTCGATTTACGGATAATGTAGTTCCTCTCAAAAAAGAATTTATAAAATTTACGACTTTACCGGAAAGATTTCAGACTCTCTTCGGCGATTTGTAAAAAGCTCTAATTCATTTCCAACGGGTAATGAAAAAGAAAATACTTTACGTTGATTTAGATGGTGTGCTTGCTGATTATGAATCTGCTAAGCAGGGAACAACAGAGGAAGAGCGGAAACAAAAAGGTTTTTTTGAAAATCTACTTCCACTTGAAGGCGCAATCGATGCTTTCAAAAAGTTATCTGAAAAATATGAAACATATTTTTTATCAACAGCACCCTGGACAAATATCCATGCACCCTCAGAGAAAAGAATTTGGGTTGAAAAGCATTTAGGCGAATACGCATTTAAAAAATTAATTCTAACGCATAATAAAGGTTTGCTCAAAGGCGATTTTTTAATTGACGATCGGACTCTAAATGGAGTCAAAGAATTTGAAGGTGAGCATATTCACTTTGGTTCAGAAAAATTCAAAACATGGAATGATGTCCTGGAATATTTATTGTGATAGAAAAACTAATTGAATTCTCAATTAAAAAAAAATACCTCGTCCTAGCAATAACGCTAATCATATCTCTAATTGGAATCTACAGTGCATCCAAACTTTCAGTAGATGCTGTGCCAGATGTGACTAACGTGCAAGTATCCGCTGTGACAGTCTCCCCCGGACTTTCTCCCATGGAAGTAGAGCAGTTCATAACAAATCCAATCGAGTTACAATTGATGGGAATTCCTGGAGCAACCGAAATAAGATCTATTTCGCGAACTGGCATTAGCAGTGTGACTGTCATCTTTGAGGATAATGTAAATATCTGGTTTGCCAGACAATTAGTAACAGAGAGGCTCAAAGTAGCTGACAAAGAAATTCCGCCTGAATACGGACAACCTGAATTATCCCCGGTGGCAACTGCATTAGGGGATATTTATGAGTTTGTGCTAAGCTCGGATAGGCACACTCCAATGGAACTTAGGACTTATATCGACTGGGAGTTAGCTAAAAAAATTAAATCTACTCCGGGGGTAATAGAAGTTAACTCCATTGGCGGAGAGGCAAAAGAATTTCAAGTAATCATTGATCCCCGTAATTTAGTAACACATAATCTTACACTTTCTGAAATTTATGAAGATATAAAATCAGCCAATACCAATACAGGTGGAGGCTATATTATTAAGGGAAAAGAGCAGGTTGTTATTAGAGGGGAAGGTCAATTTGAAGGAATTGATGAAATTACTAGAGTGGCAGTTAGAACAGCTGCTGATGGAACACCTCTATTATTAGGTCAAATTGCTGAAGTAAAAATTGGACCTGCGCTTCGATTCGGAATCGCAAGTAAAAACCAGCAAGAAGTAGTAGGGGCTACTGTCATTATGCTGCTTGGACAGAATTCTAGAAATGTAGTAAGCGATGTAAAGGTTAAAATTCAAGAAATACAGGCAAGTCTTCCTGAAGGAATGAAGATTGAACCTTTTTATGACAGGTCTGAATTTATTAACCGTGCCTTATCAACTATTTTTATTAATCTAACCGAGGGCGCCTTACTTGTATTAGTTACACTTATAATTACTCTGGGAACCGTAAAAGGCGGAGCGTTAGTTGCTATGGCAATTCCAATTTCAATGTTGTGTGCAGTTATTTTTATGAAGCAACTAGATGTTGTTGGAAATTTAATGAGTCTTGGTGCTCTTGATTTTGGATTGTTAGTGGATGGTTCGATTGTAATGCTAGAATCTGTAATGGCAGGCTTTGTGACCAAGAAATTTTTATTTCAAAAACCAATGAACAAATTCCAAATTGCTGAGATTACAGAGAGTATCATACTTGAAAATTGTAATCGAGTTGGACGAGCAGCTGCATTTTCAGTCGCAATTATAATGCTTGTTTATTTACCTCTTATGGTTTTAGAAGGAGTTGAAGGAAGAATGTTCCGACCAATGGCGATTACGGTTGCTTTGGCGCTGGGAGCGGCACTTTTATTTTCACTGACAGTTTTTCCTGCTAGTCTAGCAATTGTATTTCGAGAGCCTATTTTTCATAAGAGTCATTATTGGGACTGGTTGGAAAAAAAGTATGGTATACTTTTAAGTTGGGGTTTTCATCATAAAAAAAGAATTTCATTTACTGCAATAATTCTTGTTGGATTATCGTTGTTACTCGCAACTACTCTTGGCTCTGAATTTATTCCACGAATTGATGAAGGGGAACTGGAAATGGACGTTAAGCGCCTTCCTTCGACTTCTATAGAATATTCAAGAGATTTGAATATGGAAATAGAAAAAATTCTAAAAGAATTTCCGGAAATTAAATCTGTTGTTTCAAGAGTTGGTCGGGGTGAATCGGCAGCAGAGCCAGCCGGAACAGACGAAACCAGTATAATGATAAAACTTAAAGATAAAAGTGAGTGGAAGAATGCTAAGACAAGAGAAGAATTGATGTCTTCTATCAAAGAAAAAGTCTTACAGAATATTCCGTCAAGTTATATCAGTATGTCGCAACCAATTGAGAATAGGATTAACTCACTGTTAGCCGGATCTAAGGCTGACATTGTAGTTAAAATCTACGGGGATGATTTGGATAAATTAAAGCGGCTTGGAGAAGAAGTTGCTTCTATCATGAAAGAAATTCCTGGAACAGGGGATATTCGCGTGCAGAGAGTTCTAGGTCTTCCTGTTCTAAGAGTGAATGCAAACTATGATCTAATGGCTCGCTATGGCGTGTCTGCATCAGAAATTTTAAGAACCGTAGAAATGTTACGTGTGGGAACTAACGCAGGAAAAATATTTGAAGGTCTCAAGCGTTTTGATTTAGTTCTGAGGCTTGACCTTGATATAATTAAAGATATTAAGCAAATCGATAATATCCCCGTCATGACAGCTACGGGTAAAACAATTCCACTCGGTCAAGTTGCGGATATCGAATTAATCGAGTCGGCAGCTTCTATTCAAAGGGAAGGTTTAAAGCGAAGATTATTTGTGGAAGTAAATATTCGTGGACGTGATTTAGTTGGTTACATCAATGAAGCCCAAGAGAAGACAAAAGAGATTACCGGCAATATGCCGCTTGGATATGAATTAAAATGGGGTGGTCAATTTGAGAATTTCACAAGAGCAAAGAACCGGCTAATGCTCGTTGTTCCCATTGCACTTGCAATTATTTTTGGAATGTTGATTCTTGCTTTTGGGAATGTATATTATGCGATAGGTGTTTTTATGGTTGTGCCCTTAGCCGCATCCGGAGGAATTATTAGCCTTGTTCTTCGTGGTCTTCCTTTTAGTATTCCTGCTGGTGTTGGGTTTATCGCTGTTAGCGGTATAGCAGTATTAAACGGAGTAGTGTATGCATCTACACTCAAAGATAAATTAAAAGAAGGAATCGAATTGTCGCATGCTGTTCGTGTTGCTGCCATTGAATCCTTGCGCCCAGTTATGACAACGGAGTTAATAGCGGCTATCGGTTTTATCCCGATGGCAATTTCTAATATGGCGGGCGCTGAAGTGCAACGCCCGTTAGCCACTGTTGTAATTGGTGGAGTTATTATTGCGACTATCCTATCCCGTTTACTTCTACCGATTACTATGGAGTATCTCCTTACAAAAGCAGAGCACATGGAAGAAAAAAGAAAAGCCGAAATCGAAATTACAAAAACGAATCTGATTGCACTATTAGATCAAGGAGAGAGTGAGTAAGATTTGGGTGTTGCGCGTTTGTCTTCTTTTATAAGTGCTAGCGCATACTTTATATTATGCGGAAGTGCGCCGGGCTCTCAACTCCTGTCAATTTTTTGAAGAGACAAAAAATTGACACCGTTTCGATCCCTAACATTTAGTAATTTGGAAAACAAGTATGCATAACATGGACAGGCTTTTTATTTCTTTCCTCGATTGCTGCTTAGTTGCCTTGAATTTTTAGTTGAATTGCTATACTTTTACATGGTAGCCCCGTGCAAAGTTCTGTCTAAAACGCTGCAAAGTCCAAAAGCTCGTTAGTTCTAAGCTGGGTAGTGTAGGAACTATTTTTCCCAATTTTGCTTTAACTAGTAAGCGCCACATCCCCAGTAAGTCAAGTTTCAGTAGATAGACAAAAACCCAGCAACGAGATTTTCCAAAAGCTAATGCAATCTCACCAAGTTCAATCCAGTCTGCGTTTTCTGGACGAAAGTTTACCCTTTCTAAATTAAGACCTTCTTCCTGGTATTCGGCTTTTACTTTTTTTGGTTCTGGAATTAAATCGGAATAAAAAGTCAAAGCTCTGTAACGACGCAGTAGTTTTCGAAGGTAAACGGTAAAATTTTCTTTATGCTTTTTATTTTTCAGATAAAATTCTTTCAGTAAATATTCTGGAATTAAGAGAGTGGAAACCGTATTTTCGCGTTCATCCAATTTATCGATAACAAAGGTTTTAGAATTTCTAAAAATTATCATACCTAAACTAGGTCAGGAAAGTGATTTTTTGTGCGGGATTTTTTAAAAAAAATTATACATCTAATTTTCGTTCTGCAATTCTCCAGGCTTCAAGATAGTATTTGTAACGTTTTCTTTTTTTGTCTAGGTCTTCGCCAAAGGTTCTATCATCAGTAATGTAGATTTTATCTACTGCAATCTCAGCGAGGCTAAGATTGTTTTTGTGCGCATATGCCCAAAACTCCATTGGAAATGCATATCCATTTTCAGTAAATTTATAATTCTTTAAACTAGATGTGGTATATCGCTTGAAACCGCAAAATGCATCTGTAATATACCATCCATACTTTTTGTTGATGGCTTTGGTTATACGGCGATTAATTTCTACTCGATCTTCCGGCGGAACTATGCCAATTGATTTTGATTTAGGAGCATAACGACTTCCGCTCACTACATCAATTTTTCTATTATAGTTCGCAAAGCGTTCTAAATCTTTGGGCTGGTGTTGTTCATCACAGTCCATTGTGATTAGATAAGGATAATTCTTCTTAGCCCCAAATTCAAATCCATAGATTAGACTAGAACCATATCCCGCATTTTTCTTGTGGTTAACGAAAACATAAGGATGTTCTTTTTGAATAGAATCTAAAACAACGTCCGTTCCATCTGAAGAGCCATCATCAACAAAAAGAATATCTGCAAAGTCAAGGCATGCGGCTATTGTGCGTAATGCGACATCGTAGACTGTGGACTTTTCATTGTATACTGGAATGATGACTAGAAATTCTTTCATGGTTAATCGGTTTGGTATGTTTGATGTAGGTGATGCATATTTGCATCACCTACATCAAACATTTCACCCACAATGATTTTTACAGTAAATTCGTAATCGCCCCGTTCGATGCAGATTGAACAAGATGCGCATACTTCGCCAAAACCCCTGATTTGTAGCGGGGTTCAGGTTTTTTCCAAGACTTGAGACGAGTAGCAATTTCCTCATCAGTAAGTTTTATTTCAAGCAAGTTATTGTTGGCGTCTATCGTTACGGTATCACCTTCTTGGACAATAGCAATCGGACCACCGTCAAAAGCTTCGGGTGTAATATGACCAACAACAAGACCATGAGTTCCACCACTAAAGCGGCCATCTGTCATTAGCCCCACATCTTCTCCAAGACCTTTACCTATAATAGCAGCAGTCACAGCAAGCATTTCACGCATTCCAGGACCACCTTTTGGACCTTCATAGCGGATAATGATAACATCTCCCTTTTTGATTTTGTCCGCCATGATTGCCTCAAAGCAAGCATCCTCAGAGTTAAAAACTTTTGCAGGACCGGTAATATCAAATTTATGCAAGCCAGAAATTTTTGCAACAGCACCGTCTGGAGCAAGGTTTCCTTTTAGAATTACAAGCGGACCTGAGGCAAAGAGTGGTTTGTCTTTGGAGCGAACGATGATTTGGTCTTTTGCGAGATTAGGCATATCTTTTAGATTTTCAGCAATTGTCTTTCCCGTTACGGTTAAACAATCTCCATGGAGCATTCCATCGGCTAACATCTGTTTCATCACACCGTGAACGCCACCAACTTTATCTAAGTCGAACATCGCATATTTCCCACCTGGTTTTAAATCTGCTAGGTGAGGGGTAACTTTGCTTATCCGGTCAAAATCTTCTAAGCTAAGTCCAACGCCCATTTCTTTTGCAATTGCAATCAGATGAAGCACTGCGTTAGTAGATCCACCCAGAACTAGAACAACGCGGATAGCATTTTCGAATGCTTTTTTTGTAAGGATCATTTTAGGGGTAATATTTTTTTTGATTAATTCCTGAATTGCAATTCCCGCTTCGTAGCAGTCGTTCGCCTTACGCGCACTAACCGCAGGCATAGAAGCAGAGCCGGGTAGACTCATCCCAAGTGCTTCAATAGCGGATGACATTGTGTTAGCCGTATACATTCCACCACAACTTCCCGCCCCTGGAATTGCAGTTTGTTCAACGCGTAGAAATTCTTCCCGTGTAATAGTTCCTGCATTAAATTTTCCTACTGCTTCAAATACAGATACGATATCCACATCGTGTCCGTCACAAGACCCAGGCATAATCGAACCACCGTAAACGAAAATAGATGGAATATCCAGTCTTGCCAGAGCCATTAAGCAACCTGGCATATTTTTATCGCACCCGCCGATTGCGACCACTCCATCAAAACGCATTGCGTTAGTCACCACTTCAATTGAATCAGCAATTACTTCTCTTGAGGGTAATGAATAATGCATCCCTTCATGACCCATAGAAATTCCGTCGGACACAGTGATCGTATTAAAAATCTGTGGCATTCCACCTGCACGGCGAATTCCTTCTTTTACCTTCTCGGCAAGCCTATTGACATGCGAATTACAAGGTGTAATCTCAGACCAAGTAGATGCGACCCCAATCATTGGTTTTTGAAAGTCTTCATCTGTAAATCCCACTGCTCGGAGCATAGCACGGTTAGGCGCTCTCATATCTCCACCGGTTGTCATACTGCTTCTGCGTTTTAAATTTTCTGCCATTGTTTTTCCTCTAGGTCTTTGAAGATTACCACCGATGAACACCGAGGGCACCGATAAAAAATTGATTAATCATCGTCATCCTGTTTCACTGTTGATAATATCTTATTTTGACTTTATGTTCATTATATTTTTATTAATTATTTCGATACTTTTAGTAAATTGTAGATGAGGCTCTATTGTAAAGGCTTTTTTGGGGTTGGTTTATTACTCTCGAATTCTAACTTTATTTTCTTCTAAAATACAAAGTTTATTTTGAATATTCTCTTCCTGAATGAAGTGAATAAATCTTTTAAATAAATTCATAATGCTTTCTTTGTCTTGAGATTTTAATCTTAGGACAATAAATCTTGGATACTCGCTTGGTGGATAACTTCTAATATCCGAAAAGTCTAAATCAAGAGTAATTAAAATTCTATTTTCTTTTTTACAAACAATCGAAATTACAGAATCATCTTCCCCAGATAATTTTTCTTCATTCACAGTATCCGCTTAAAAGTTTTTCTCGCGAAGTAAGTCTGCAATTTCGACAGGAAGGTTTTCATCTATTTTAAATTTCAAATCAAAACAACTCTTTCTCTTGCTAAATCAGCGGCGTATTGAATGGAAGCATAAATATGCTCTTCTTTCAAAGTTGGATAACTTTTTAGAATACTAGCAATGGGTTCTTTAGCAGCTAGATTATCCAAAATCGCTGAAATCATGATTCTTGTTCCTTTAATGCAAGGTTTACCGTGACAAATCTTTGGATCATATGAAATAAAATCAGTAGTATTCATGAATACTATCTTCAACTATTCGTTTGAATTTTCAATCTCTTTTTCTTTTACCCACGCTGTGACCTTTCCTTCTTTTCAATTGCAAAATTTTCGTTGAGTCAAAAAATTAGAACAATGAAAATCCTTCTGTTTCTAATCTTATTTTCACTGAGTTGCAAATCAAGAGAATACAAATCTAATTTAATTGAAAATTTGCGAAAAGAATATTTTGTATCTTCTTACCGATTTAATCATACAAAGATTCATAAGAGAGAAACAATTAAAATTAGAGGTGAATATGTAATCCCTGTTCACGTAGTAGATTCCGAGAAAGGATTGTTTTTACGAAAAGAGGCTAATACTAAAAAGCCGCCTATTATTTTAATTCCTGATGATTCGATTGTTCGAGTTCTCTCTGAAGACAAAGAAGAAGTTATTTCTGACAGAATTGGTAAATGGTTATTGGTAATTTGGGAGAATCCAAAGAATTATAAAATATACAAAGGATATTTATTCAGCGGCTATATTGTGGACGGATATACTTATGAGAATCTTTTTTCCAATGAAGGCAGTTTTAAAGTTTTAAAACGTTCTGTAAGTCCAAGTCAAAAGTATTATTTAGAAATTGCAACAAGACGAAATAATCCTATTAGCATTTGCGCGGATCATTATTCTGCTTCATTTTGTAATGCATTTTTATTTTCAAAGGAAGACAAATTAATTGAAGACTTGGAGGCAAGTCTTGTTACATGGGATTCTGAAAAAGACTATTTCATTTTTGAGGCGAACCTTTATGATGCAGGTGAGAATAATGATAATAAATCGGTGTGGGATCCTATTAACAAAAAAAGAATTTGGTCAAGAGCAGAATACACCAATGCCAATACAGTTACTAGTTCTCATAAACAAATTTGCCGATTCGAAGACTGTTTCTTTTTTAAATGGAATAAAGGATTGGTAAAAATATATTATTTCGTCGGCGGCTACGATTACAAGTTTATAAAAAAAGACCCGATCTTTCAATTCAACGCGAATCAAATTAAATTAACTGATAATCGAGAAGATTTGACTTTTTACTTAGATGAAAATTGCTTCCAAGTCAACGCAACTAATCAAGTTATATCTTGCGGAAAATGAAATTTAACTCCCTACACTGGCAACATCGAATTCTCAGTGGACAAACGAAATTACCTTCTTCATGTCCCAACAGGAAAGATTACAGAGGTTAAAGAGAAGTAGCTACTTCCTCCTTTTCCTAAACCTTGGTTCGATGTATTGAACTAGCGACTTACCGGCAATTACCCCGCGTTCGATGAAGTATTTGATTTTGCCGAGAGTGAGGACGCGACGAAAGTAGATTGCATTCTTTGACCAGACTTCTTCGTCATCGAGACAGCCTTTTTCGCGGTTGTGGAGAGATTGAAATAGTTCTAATTTCTTTGTAAATCCGAAACTTTTTTTATTTAGACTGAGTTTAACACCAAATAGATGCCCATATCTTTCAAAGTCGGACTGCATATCGCCTTCTATGTGAATCGAAAAAATATGTGCACTCTTTGCATCTGCAGGCTTTATATCAGAAAGATTAAAATGCATTCTTAGAGTTTGAGAATTACTAAGCTCTAAAAAATTTATCTTTTCAGGGAGTAATGTCGCTTTACCGTAGCGTTGCTTTTTTGCAAGTGTGGAATAATGAGTCATCGTTGTGAACTTTTCTAGCTCGTATTTATAATAGTCTTCCGTATAACGTAGCCTTGAGCGTTTCGAAATATTAATTAAAAATCTTTCAATATCTGCCCAGAGTTCTTTACCTATCGCATAAGCGGCAAATACTGCAACCACTGATTCTACTGAAAATAAATCATCCGGTTTATACTTATAAAATATTCCAGCAATCACTGAGCCCAGTAAAACTCCAAAGAATTTTTGAAACTTGAGCTGGATTTTTGCGTAGGCGGAGACATGATTGGACTGAACATCTTTCACATATTCTTCAAATGGATAAAAGCTTACATTCTCGGACGTTATGCGCCTGCTGTAAGGATAAAGAACGATATGCACTTCGATTGAATCATATTCCCTGAGCTTATCAATTTCGTAAAGGCTCACATCATACAAATTTGCATGACGTGAACTTTTTTCTAAATGAATTAAGTTTTCAGGAAATTCTGGGTTCATTAAAAATTTGCTTTTAGAATTTGCATCAAGCGATTCGCACCCGTATTATCAGGTTCTAATTCCAGAACGAGTTTTGTTAATTCGATGGATGCTTCTTTCTTACCCATTAAGCGATTAACATCTGCAAGGTTGAGTAAATTGAGTGCATGGTTGGGGTTAATTTCCTTTAGCCGCTCGCCTGCTTCTGTCGCCATATTATAATGTCCTAATTTCTTTTCAGCCATTGCCAGGTAATACCAGAATTCTTCATAGCTTGGATCATCTTTTAAATATTTACGAATCACTTCAATCGCAGAAATATAATCTCTCGCTTTAAATGAAAGAAGTCCATAGAGTTTGTTTATCTTTGGATTATTTTGATTAGCCGTAGATCGATTATAAGTAATTTGTAAAAGTTGTCTTGCTACTTCGTCCTTATTATCACGTAAAAGTTTTTTACATTCACTGTATACACTTTCTAAGTCATCATGGTCAATGTCTTTAGGAATAATGATTCCAGGCTCATCTTGTGGACTTGCATAGTGAACAGGAACTTCTTTGTATCCAATTCTTAAAATCGAGAAGTCATCTATAAATTCACCGGATCGTTGAACTCCATGATAGATTTCCTCTATATCTCCACGACCTGCAACCACATGTTTTAAAAATAATGTATCGTCTTCATTGATTGTTCGAACTGGCTCTTCCGGTGTTAAATCAATATCGTCTCTACCGTCTGACGCAAGTATAATCACATCACCCGGCTCTAATTCAAATTTGTATACCTGGAAAGGAATTTCTGAATCAAGACCGAGCTTGCGAAGATTTAATTTATCCTCAATGAACTCTGCCCTTCCATTTCGATAGAGAACAGAATACGGATGCTCTGCATTAAAATAATATACCTCACCGGTTTCATCATTGATTAACATTACAGTGCATGAAATTACCATGGAACCGTTAAACGTTTTAAAAATTCTATGAATCTCGTAGTAAACGTCGGTTAGCCACACTTCCGGTGCTTTATCTACAACCCAATCTTTGGCAGCAGATCTAGACATGATAGAGTTCATTGCAACGCCCATCACAATAGAGCCCCCTGCACCCTGCATGGATTTTCCCATTGCATCCGCATTCATCGCCATTGTAAATCGAGTTACTTTAGTTTTGTTGCCAAATCGTAAGTTGCCGGTAACACAAATATCTCCACCGATTTCAACTTGTTTGCCTTTAAACTCAAAATGTTTTTTTTGTTTAATTAAAAATTCTGTCTTTGTAAATTCTGATTTATTTGCATTCATGAAAAGTGGCTTTGTCAGAAGCGATGTTAAAAAATAATCTCCATCCTGTTGCACTTTTAATTTTTGCACTTCATCCATTTTTTCTTGCACTTCTTTTGTGCGCTCATTTACTTTTTCTTCGAGATTATCCGCATAATGCACAAGCTCAGACCTTGCATACTTAATAGAAATCACCATCGAGTTAAATGAATCTGAAAGAAATCCAATCTCATCATTGACTTTCACGGGAACTTCTACTTCCAAATCTCCATGATTTACTTTTTCAAGCGCATGAACTAAATCCCAAAGAGGTGTGATCAAGCTTCCACGAAAGAATAACGGGTATATGCCGATCACAAAGCATACAACTATAATCAATATGAATTGCTGATTAAAAGATGTTGTGTGCATATACTGTCTAAAGCCTAAGTAAGAATAACCAACCTCACTTACTGTTTGCGTATAAACTTCATAATGCGTGTATGAAACAAAATGTTTTTGGTTTCCATATTCGTCTAAGCTTCTTCTAAAATGCCTTGTATGTGCTGGCTGAAAAAATCGGAAGTATTTATTAATCTCACGTCGCAAGCCTGCTGAATCAATCGCTCTTCCATTCCACTGACAGTTTGTTAGATTTTTTTCAATTGCAATTCTAAAGTTTTTAAGGCTATTAGAACTTAAGTATTTTGTAATCGCCTGGCAAAAGTTTTGAGAATCAAGTTGGCTGATTTTATTTGAATGAATAAAAGAAAATTTATGTAAGCTATCCAAAAATGGAAGTATACTGTCCTTCAATTCTGTATCAGTTAAATCCTTGTTGGTTACTAGATATTCTCCAATGCTATTTTTAAATCCCTCAAAGTATGGATGGGTATTAAATAAATATTCGTTAAGAGCAGAACGAAAGTTTGATTCGGACAAGTTTTTTATATCTTCATAAATTACCGTGTTTCTAAAATCAACTTCCACTAGAGGCAAATCAAGATTTGTCGAGCTTGGATAATCTTTTTTTTGAATTTCTAATTCGTCGAGAGATAATTGTATAAAATACTTTGTGTCCTTTGATTTATCTCCCCCTTCTAAGATGCGTGACATATTTTCTGATCGCAGGCTGTCATAGTCTAAATCTTTGTCTTTCATGGAATAAAAACTAGAAGACTGTAAAATTACTAATAGAGTAACAAGTGTTAGTCCCACAATCTTAACCATAAACGTGGTTCTGTCTTTGGTAGAATTTATATAGACTATCGAAATAATAAAAAAACCAATTACTAAAAATAAAGTGAGAGAAATTAAATAGGCAGATCTATCCAGGACTCCGTCTCGACTCATTATATTGGTTACGTTAGGCGTGATGGCCGCGATGAGCATTGCGATTAGAATTTTTAAAAGAACCCAGCGCTCTTTGGTTTTTATAATATAAACTTTCCAGGCTCCAATCAAAATAAAAGAAATAATGGAATAAATCGCAATGAGTGCTGCAAGCATCTTACTGATAGGCTCAGCATCAAAGTCCCAATAATGACCGGTGAAGTGAAATTTTCTATCAGCATTCCAGGTTCCTGCAATAAAAATAATATCTACGATAATTGCAACAGCCCACATTGCTTTTAAAACGCGGGACGAAATTTTGGGATTTGTATCTCTCGGGTATTTAAAAAAGAACTGACCAAAATGTAAAAGTGCGGGCAATACAAATCCACCTGTGAGCCATCTATGATAGGCTGCAATTGGATGGTAACAAGAAGCGGCAAGAAAATATCCTGTATTGAAAATGGCTAAAAAGAAAAAAGCAATGCCAAGGTGAAATGTGCTGTCTGATTTATTTGGAAGTGTTAGAAAAAAATAGGCGAACGCAAAAGTAAATATCGTTACAAGTAATGTTCCAAACGAAAAAAAGTTAAAGAGTATATATTTTGTAAACGGTTCAAAAAACTCCATCAATTGCCCTCACCTTTGTAAGCTAAAGAATTTCATAATTAGAAAACAATCTTTTTTTATTTTTTTCTTGGATGAAAAACTGCGCCTGCGGCGGGCTTTCGTAAGCGCGTTTAGCCTTCTATTTTTGTCTTTCCCTAAAAATTAGTTGCAATTGACTAGTTAAGAGACAAAATGATAAAGAGAAAGGACGCTTTTGGAATTAAACAAGAAATTTATGCTCAACCAAATTCTACATCATAAACTCCAATGGAAATAGAAAAGATAATACTCGTTATCCGTGCAACTCGTTTGCAGGAAAGTGTGCAAAGATTTAGCACAAAAGCGCAGGCAAAATTTTTTGTCCAATCGAGAGGTCAGTCCTTCGATGATTACGAAAAAGAAGATTCTAACTATCAGTATGCCCGTGATCAAGTTGCCCATGCAATTCCTTCTGATATTAAACTACAGGTAATAGACAGAAATTTTCTTCCAAATTTTGTATTCGGTCCCAAAGATGTTGTGATGACTCTAGGTCAAGATGGTCTTGTTGTTAATACGGCAAAGTATTTAAATGGTCAACCAATCATCGCAGTCAACCCGGACCCGGAAAGGTTTGATGGGATTTTACTTCCCTTTCAAATTCCAACTCTCTCTAAAGCGGTAAATTCTCTTTTAAAAGGAAGTCCGCGCATTCGAAATATTACCATGGGCAAAGTCGAATTAAACGACGGACAACAGCTATTTGCCTTCAATGATTTTTTTGTAGGTGCAAAGTCACATATCAGTGCACGTTATACGATAAAATTTCAAGGCAGACAGGAGCGTCATAGTTCGAGTGGAGTAGTGATTTCAACACCCGCAGGTTCAACCGGTTGGCTCAGTTCCCTTTTTAATATGGCAAAAGGCATTGCCGGTTTTCAAGGAGACCAATCAGAATTAGCCGGAATGCGCCTGGATTGGGATGAGAGGCGGCTAATCTTTATTGTCCGCGAACCATTTCGAAGTAAGTGGAGTGGAGCAGACTTAGTAGCAGGAGAAATTTCCGAGCAAAATAAAATTATCCTCGAAAGTCATATGCCGGAGTCAGGTGTTATTTTTTCGGATGGAATGGAATCAGACTTTTTAGAATTTAATTCGGGCACTACAGCAAGTATTGGTCTTGCTGATAAGATGACTAGACTCGTTGTTCTTTAGAGGACTTGGATAATTTCACTTGAAATTTCGATTGTATATTAGAATGTGAAATTGAAGACACTAGGAAGCATTCTTACTAATTAAGGGGGGTATCGTGGACACCCAAAAGATTTCAAAAGTCACACCAACACTTGCCGAAGAGCTAAGTCGATACATCAGGCTACTTGCCAAAGCAGGCAAAGGATTATTTCACAAACATTTATACAAGCCACTCGTTTATGCGGGATGGGAACGTCAGATGAAATACAATGATTCTAAATTTATCATGGCAAGAATTGATGAAGCCAGATCTGATCTTGCAAAGCTTAATACAATCGGACCTTTATGCAAAAGATTAATTTCTCAATCTCTTTTGGAGTCAGCTTCAAGTCTTGGTAATTCCAGTATTTTTTTCTTAGATAGAATTGGATCAATTCCTGTATTAGCAAAAAGTGAAGAGGGAGTTGAGTTTGTTTCAATTATAAAAGATCCACTGAATGAATTTAATTTAGAGAATCAGACTAAAAAAGAAAAAACATTTGAAGATAAATTGGAAACAATATCGAATCAAGAGCTTACAGATGCGTTAAGTCCCATAGAGTTAGGCAAGCAAGAAGTAAGAGTAAAAATTCAAAAAGAAGCACTCGCCCTTTTTAATCAAATTTCAATCTTTAGCAATAAAGGTGATATACATAGATGTAGAAAGTTAATTGCAAATTATTTGATTCATTATGCCGAGCAAGAAGACAACAATCGAGATGAAGTCGAAAAAGTAATTCAAGCATTGGAAAATCGTTCTCCCGGTTTTGCTCTTGAGTTAAATGATTTTATTGCAATCCAACTTTATTATTCTATATTCAGTGGAATTTCAGAAGGGGATTTAAAAAAAGCAATTCAGGGTATTCGTAAGTATGCGTTTACATTTCAGGGGAATCCAGATATCAAATACTTTATGGAAATCGATGAGCTAGAAGGAAAGCTTCAAGCGGTTATTACAAAAAAAGATTTATGGAAACAGCTTCGCAAAGAAAATATTTAAAGGAATAAAAATGGAAATTAAAGAATCAGAATCAAAAGGTATTTGGATACTAACGCTAAATGGAGTAATGGATGCTCATACTTCACCTAATATTAAGACAAAATTAGAAGCAGGAATTGCATCGGGTAAAACAAAAATTATTGTAGATATGAAAGACGTTAGTTACCTTTCCTCGGCAGGTGCAGGCGCACTTCTTGCGGGTCTTACAGCCAGTCGAAAAAAAACCGGTGAACTCAGACTTTGTTCGTTTCAAGCAGGAGTAAAGGATGCATTTGATGTAATGGGTTTTTCTAAAGCATTCAAAGTATTCACAGATTTAGACAAAGCACTGGATGGATTTTGAGAGAGATAAATTTTCAATTTCCAAACAAGCTTTCTGAATTAGCAAATGTTCGACAAAAAATTAATGAGTTCATTGGAACTGAAATAGATTCTTTGATAATAAATAGAATTATCCTTTCTGTTGATGAAGCCGTTTCAAATATTATAGAGCATGGATTTCCTGACTCAAAAGAGTCATATATTTCGCTTAACGTTCAATTAGATAAAGATAAAATTATATTCATTCTAGAAGATGAGGGTATTGCGTTTAATCCGCTTGATGCAAAGCCCGTTGATATGGACGAACATTTAGAGCTTGGCGAGGATGGTGGAGTTGGTATTCATATTGTTCAAAAAATTATGCATGTTGAGTATGAAAGAACTCTTTCTAAAAATCGTTTAACACTTACTAAAAACTTAACCGAGGAGATTTAACTTGAAAAATCTAAGTTGGAGAGTCTTTCTGCCGGGAATTCGAGCAAAGCTTTCTCTATTTACTATTGTATTTGTTGGAATTATCATCACAGTCATGTCGCAACTTTTTATTCGCCAACAAAAAGCTGCACTGGAAGAAAGTTATGAAAAAGAACTCTCTGCATCCAAAACCTATATTGAAAATGTTGTTTCTGATTTAGAAGGAATTTCTAGAAGTTTAATTTTAATTGAAGCATTTCGCGATCAGATAAAAGAAAATCAAAAAATTTTGGCTTCTTTAAAGAAAACTTATTTTGTAGAAGAGAAGAGTTTATTTGGATTAATAAAAATAAAAAATGATTTTGGATTGAAAAAATTAGGATTAATTAAAACCCAAAAGTCTGCACGAAAACTAGATACATTTTTTTCTATTTATTATACTGAAAAAGACATCAAAGAATTAGAATCGAACATCAAGCTTCAATTCAAAGATAGGGATGGAAAACAGATAACTGATAAAGCATTCTCTGATTTACAGCGATTTGCCAACCAGGTCGTCAAGGCAGAATCACTTTTAGAAAAAAATATTGAAAAAAAAGAATCAGAATCTGTCCTCGCGGCAAATAGAAAAAACCTCTCAGCACAAAGAGCAATGTTAAGAAAGCAAATCCTCACTCAATTCCAGGAAGAGCAAAAAAGAAAAATAAAAGAGTTGGGACTTCCCACTTCTATAATTAGAATTCAGTCTTATTCTTTTTTGACTCAGGGAGAGCAATTAGATGCAGAAATTGGTTTTGATACAAATACATTTGATTCGAATGGGGAAGTAAATTCAAAGTCGATTGATGAAAATTTACAGATCGGTTTTTCGAGCCTCCTCGGTAATTTAGCCAAACAAGAATTAACCGCTACAATTAAAGAAAAGTTTATTTTGAATCAAAGAAATTACCAAACACAGTCAGATTTATTTTATAAAAATCATTTAACTGTCGAAACTGCAGAAAAATTGAATCCAAGAAATTTAGCATCTGAATGGAAGGAATACTTTGAGAAGGAAAAAGAAATTCAAATTAAATTTAAGGAAATTTCTGAAAAACTTAAGGCAAGAATCGAAACTCTAAAAGCCGACAAGACAAGAGTATCCCCTTCGAGAGATTTAGAATTTAGAAAGCTCTATACAGAATATGCACAGAATTTACAGAAAAGAGAAGCTTTAGCAAATGAAATTTCTAAAAAAATTCCAAATCTTGAGACTCGAGAAAAGGAAAACCAGGATTTTTCAAATGAGTCAGCCTTACATATAAAAAATTCTATTTTATATTTGCGCGATGTAGCTTTGTATGAAGATATAATTTTAAAGTATAGATCAAATCCTACGGCTTACACTGATTATTCCTTTAATGAAAAAATCCGTCAGGCAGAAAGATTAAAATGGAAGAAGATGCGTCAGTGGATAATGGATGCTAGCTCCGAAACTGCCTCAGCGGATTTGAAAAGATACATTGATAATGGAACAATTTCTAAAAGTAGATCAGAGGCAGAAGAGTTGATGTGGGAATTGGATGCAAATCCCCTTTATTCAGAGGACGAAAAAAACCTGGCGAAGGATTTACAAACTTCGAATCAAATAGGATTTACAAGAGCCGTCATAGATATGCAAGATGGTTACAATAGAATTGAAGATCAAAGAAAGAATATTCTTTTCGCATCGTATATAATAGGAGCTATCGCTTTTATACTTGCACTCTATTTATCAGATAGAATGGTTCGAAAAATAAAAAATATTATTGGCTCTGCCGCCGAACTCGGAAAGGGAAATCTAGATACTAAATTTCAACATGGTGGCTCTGATGAATTCGGAGTTTTGACAAATGCATTAAATAAAATGACTACTGATTTAAAGCATCGCCAGGAAATGCTAATAGAATACGCAGCCGCCGAAGATATTCAAAAGGGATTACTTCCAACAGCTATGCCGTCTAACGCTCGAGATGTATTGGAGTTTGGAAATTTTTACAAATCTATGTCCGGTGTTGGTGGGGACTATTTTGATTTCATGAATTCAGGAGAAGACAAAATCGCATTTTGTATTGGTGATGTTTCGAATCATGGAATTGGACCTGCACTTGTGATGGTTTCACTTCGCTCTCAACTTCAATCCTTGATTCGAAGTAATGAAACTGATTTAAGAAAAATTCTTCTTTCTTTAAATGAGCAGGTTTATGCTGATACTCCATCTCATATTTTTGTAACTTTCTTTTTAGGCATCTACGAAAAGAAATCAGGAAAAATTAGTTATATAAATTGTGGTCATTCTAAACCGTTAGTATACAGAGCCAAAGCTAATAAAGTAGAGACTTTTAATTCTGGCGGAATGCCGCTTGGAGCCATTGACAATGATATCTTTGAAACAGTAATTGAAGAAGAGACTATGCATTTGGAAGTGGGAGATTTGTTTTTTCAATATACAGATGGAGTCAATGAAGCCATGAACGGTAAATCGGAATTATACGGCTCTGAAAGAATGGAATCTATTATTCAAACTCTGGGAAAAGAAGCTCCCGAAAAAATAACGAATGAAATTGCAAGAGACGTTGAAAAGTTTTCAGGTAAAAAAATATTTTGTAGCGGACCTTCTGAGTTAAATGATGATATTGCGATGATTGCATTTAGAAGAAAAGCTTAGGGCGAATTATTCTTAATTTTTTGGTAATATACATAGGAGTAGATAACCGGTATTACGCTCGCAGTTAGAATTAGAGTAATTACTATATAAGGAAGATTTTTTTCATCTAAGAGAAAGCAAAGAATAATTCCAATTATTCCATTGTAAAAGAAAAGTTTTCCGCCTAGCTCGTGGGTTTTTTTCCAGACTGTTTCATTTTCTAATGTCCAGGGAGTGCGAATTCCAACAAAGTAATTCGGACGAAAATTACGCATATAGTTTCCGATTATAGTAAAAATGAAAAGCACAAAAATGAAAATCATTTTTGGTTCTGAAATTGAAATGCCAAAGTATCTCAGGCAGATTCCATAAAATATGAGGGTAAAGGCAAACGTAAGAAAGAATCGAATTTTTAAATAAGAATCAGAAAATAAACTATAACTTTCTTTTCTGGGATCTAGTTTTGGAATGAAAAGTAGGACAAGATAGATAATTGTATTTAAAATCGGAAATGTATATTTATTAGAGTAGGAATCAGGATTTCCATTGAAATCCCAATGTGTAGGAAATTCAGTTGGAATTTTATCCCCAAAATAAATTAAAAATAAAAACTGCGATAAAAGTAGAACCCAAAAACTGAATTCCCGTTTGAATATAGATTTCATTTTTTCTTTCCTTTTACTTTGTCTTTTACTTTTAAAATCCATTTTAGCAATTCGTCAAGCTCTGTGCTGTTGATGGAATAAAAAATATGCTGTCCTTGTTTTATGCTCACGACTAAATTTGCCTGTCTTAATAAATCAAGGTGGTGAGAAATAGTGGGTTTTGACATATTAAACTGGTCAGAAATCTCACCTGCCGTTAAGTCTTTTTCCTTGAGTAATTCTAGAATCTCTCTTCTAGTTTTATCGTTTAGTGCTTTAAATACAATATCCATCAGTTTGAATTAATAACTTGCAGAGATTTTATTTTTGTATACGATTTTTTATTTTTAATAAAAAAAATCTGAAATTTTGATTTTTTTTTAATTTGACGTTATTTAGATGATTAGATAATTGTCTAAATATCTAAATAGAGGTAATTTTATGAAATATAAAATATTTAAAAACAAGTATAAAGATTTAATATCAATTACAATTTTGACATTGAATTTATTTGCATTCAATTGTAATTCTCTTCCAGAAAAACCGGAGACGATTCCGAAAAATGATTATTCGTATTTGAATCAGTATTTAAACAATTACATTCCTGAAAAAATGAAAGAAGCTTCCGTTGTCGGACTTGGTGTCAGCGTTGTTTCCGACAAAGAAGTATTATTCGCAAAAGGATTTGGTTTTTCTGACAAAGGGAATGGGAAAGAGGTCAATCCAGATACAATTTTTAGAACTGCATCGGTTTCCAAAATATTAAATCTAGTTGTAACTATGAAACTAGTCGAGGAAGGAAAATTAAGTTTGGATAAGGATATTTCTCAATATTTACCCGAACTAAAGTTAAAGACTAGATTTCAAAAATCTAAACCAATTACGATAAGATCTATTTTAACGCATCATTCCGGATTACCTTCTGATAGGCTGAAAGGGTTTTTCTCCCATTCAAAAACAGATTCTTTAGAAAAACTAGTTTCTGATGTATCGGGGGAATATGTCAGTTATCCTCCAGATTATATTTACTCCTATTCAAATCTAGGTCATTCAATTCTTGGAAGAATTATTGAAAAAGTTTCAGGAGACAGTTATTCAAATGTCTTACAAAAAAAAGTATTTCAACCTCTCGGTATGGCAAATTCTTTTTATGAAGTCAATCTAGAAAGAAAAAATGATTATGCAAAAGGATATGGTGGACTTATTTTTAAAACTGAAGTTAACGAGCCGGGCTTAAGAGATTTACCAGCAGGCTTTTTAAATTCCTCTGTGAATGATTTATCTAAAGTAATTCAACTCTTTATAAATGATGGGCGGATAAATGGTATTAGTTACTTAAAGGAATCTACATTAAAAGAAATCTATACAATCCAAAATCCAAATCATGCTTTAGATGATGATTTCAAGATAGGTTTAAGTTTTTTTATCAATACTTTTGATTTTGGAAATGATATTTTTAGTATATCTCATGGTGGAGATACTTTTTTATATCATGCGATTCTTGTAATACTTCCAAAAGAAAAACTAGGAGCGGTAGTCTTATCAAATACTAACACCGGTGCTCCTGTAGCCTATGACATTGCAAGTAAATCTCTGGAAATTTCTCTAGAAACAAAAACTGGATATAAAAAGCCAATGAATCTTAACTTATCTAAAGCGGCTAATGTGGATATGTCTAAGTATGCCGGGATTTACCAAAATGGAGCTATGATCCAAATTGAAGTTGAGAATAACATTGCTTCGGCGAAAATAGCCGGTGGAGTAACGTTTATTTTACCAAACAAAGAAGGAGAGTGGCAAAATGCAAAAATAAAGCTACTCGGTCTATTTACTGTTAACCCCCCAATCCAGTTTAAATTTAAAACTGTCGAGAAAGACAAATTACT